>Ga0153956_1000834_pt1 | contig 31622 bp, 25 predicted proteins | sample TSFL040MetaG_FD_104704 | JGI IMG/M metagenome (GOLD analysis project Ga0153956, IMG submission 104704) | Attine ant fungus gardens microbial communities from Florida, USA - TSFL040 MetaG | ecosystem: Host-associated > Fungi > Mycelium > Unclassified | place: USA: Florida, Wekiwa Springs... | reverse complement strand
CGGCGGCGCGCTCGACGCCGCCATGCAATATTCCAACGTGGTGTTCGGCGGCAGCGTATTGGTGTGGCTGATGAACGCCTTCGCCAGCATCATCCGCGGCACCGGCAACATGCTGGTGCCATCGCTGTCGATCTGCATCGGCGTCGCGATCCTGATCCCGCTGTCGCCGCTGCTGATCTTCGGCTGGGGACCGATCCCGGCGCTCGGCATCGCCGGCGGCGGCTGGGCGGTGGTGATCTCCACGTTCACCGTGGGCTCCGTGCTCGCCGGCTACATCCTGTCCGGCCGCTGCATCGTGCATTTCAAATGGGCGCGGCTGCGCTGGGATCTGTCGGCCGATATCCTGCGCGTCGGCGCCATCGCGGCGGTGATCTCGCTGCAGACGAGCTTCACCGTGCTGCTGACCACCGCGCTGGTCGGCGGCTTCGCCGGCGGCGATGCGGTGGCCGGCTTCGGCACCGGCGTGCGGCTCGAATATCTGATGGTGCCGCTGGCGTTCGGCTTTGGTGGGCCGCTGGTCGCGCTGGTCGGCACCAATATCGGCGCCGGACAGGAGCAACGCGCCTTGCGGGCGGCGCTGACCGGCGGCGCGATGGTGTTCGCGATCACCGAAACCATCGGCCTCGCCGCCGCGATCTGGCCGGCGGCCTGGCTCGGCCTGTTCGGCGCGGACCCGCAGATGATCGAAACCGGCAGCACCTATCTGCGCATCGTCGGCCCGGCCTACGGCTTCTTCGGCCTCGGCCTGTCGCTGTATTTCGCATCCCAGGGCGCGGGCAGGATGCTGTATCCGCTGCTCGCCGGCGTGCTGCGGCTGCTGATCTCCGCCGCCGGCGGCTGGCTGGCGCTGCGGCTGACGGGATCGCTGACCTGGCTGTTCGCCTGCCTCGCGCTGGCGCTGGTGATCTACGGCACCATCATCGCCACCGCCGTCGCCACAGGAACGTGGTTCAACAAGCGCTGATGCTGCCCGCTGCTGTGTCCCGGACGCGATGCGGCATTCTTATGCCGCTTCGCAGAGCCGGGACCGTACCAAAACGCCGGCGTCCGATACGGTCCCGGCTCTGCGGAGCGATACTTCGTATCGCACCGCGTCCGGGACACGCTTCAGTTGATGCGCATATGCCTCATGCAGTTGCGTGCCTGCAGAGGACACGCGAACTGGCCTAGACAGCCGGGATCGGCCATCATGACGGCCGCATCCAGGAATTCCCCGACATGGCAGACGGTATCGTGGCACAGGCTTCTCAGCCGACGGACGGGCTGACGCCTCAGCAGCAACGCTGGGCGCGCGCCGCGATCTTCACCGCGCTGGCCATGGCCTCGCTGGACACGGCGATCGCCAATGTCGCGCTCCCCACCATCGCCGCCCAGTTGCACGCCACCCCCGCGGATATCATCTGGGTGGTGAACGTCTATCAGATCACCATGGTCGCCACCCTGCTGCCGTTCGGCGCGCTCGGCGAGATCATCGGCCATCAGCGCATCTATCTGTTCGGGCTGATCGTGTTCACCCTGGCGTCGGTCGCCTGCGCGTTATCATGGTCGCTGGAGACGTTGCTGATCGCCCGTGTGCTGCAGGCGCTCGGCGGCGCCGGCGCCATGAGCGTCAATGCAGCGCTGGTGCGCACCGTGTATCCGCCCAGCCAGTTCGGCCGCGGCCTCGGGCACAACGCCCTGGTGGTGGCGACCTCCTTCACCTTCGGGCCGACCATCGCCTCGGGCATCCTCTCGGTGGCCAGTTGGGAATGGCTGTTCGCCATCAACCTGCCGTTCGGCCTGGCAGCACTCGCCATCAGCCTGAAGACGCTGCCGAAGACCCCGCGCGCCACGCACGACTTCGATTACTTCGGCGCGCTGCTGACGATGGCCTGCCTCGGCCTGCTGATCCTCGGCATCGACAGCGCCGCGCATTACACGTCGATGCCGATCGTCGTCACCGAACTGGTCGCCGGGCTGTTCGTCGGCTGGCTGCTGCTGCGCAGGCAGGCGGATCATCCCGCACCGATGCTCCCCATCGACCTGTTCCGCCGGCCGCTGTTCGCTCTGTCCGCCGCCACGGCGGTGTTCTCCTTTGCGGTGCAGAGCCTCGGCTTCGTGTCGCTGCCGTTCTATTTCGAGGAAGTCCTGCATCGCTCCGCGGTGCAGACCGGCCTGTTCCTCACGCCGTGGCCGCTGGTCGTCGGCATCATGGCGCCGATCGCCGGCCGGCTCTCCGACCGCTATCCCGCCGGCATCCTTGGCGGTATCGGCCTCGCGCTGCTCGGCATCGGCATGGCGCTGCTGGCCACGCTGCCGCCGGAGCCGAGCATCGCCAACATCGTCTGGCGCATGGCGGTCTGCGGCGCCGGTTTCGGCTTCTTCCAGGCGCCGAACCTGAAGGCGATCATGTCGAGCGCGCCGCGCGCACGCAGCGGCGGCGCCAGCGGCATCGTCGCCACCGCCCGGCTGATCGGACAGAGCTCCGGCGCGGCGCTGGCGGCCCTCTGCTTCAGCCTGTTCGGCCATGCCGGCGCGACCTGGGCACTGGCGCTCGGCGCCGCCTTCGCCGCCCTCGGCTGCCTCATGAGCTTCCTCCGCCTCGCCGTCCCGCAACCGAGCGATATTTAGAGCATTTTCGGATTTACCGGGACACGACTCCGTTAAATCCAAAAATGTTCCACTATTCCTCGATCGCGCTCACATGAGCCGCCGCGATGCGCCAGCCTTGCGGCGATCTCGCCCAGGTCTGGGTTTGACGGCTGAGCGTGCGCGCGCCGACCCGGAACAAGGCGCTGGTGACGGCGACATCAGTACCGAGAACAGCGATCATCACCTTTTCAAGCGTTCGGCCGACGCCACCGGCCTTCCAGCGCCGCGAGCGAAAGGCCGCGATGTCCTCATAGCCGAACAGGTTTTCCGTCGGGCCGAAGCGCACGGTCGTCGCGGCGTTCAGGAAAAACCCGTTCAGCGCCTCGGCATCGCCGGCCTCCAGTGCGGAATTGTAGTTGTCGAAGGCGGCGCGCACTTCGGCGGCGACGGTCGGGTCGTCGGTTTCCGTAATCATGGTCTCAACTTTCTCAGGGCGTTGTGCTCGGCGGCTTACGATGGCGGGACACCTGCTCATACGCATAGGCGATCTCGATCAGGGCCGGATCGCTCCACGGCTGCCCCACGATCTGCAGTCCGGAGGGCAAATCCTCATAGGTATATCCCATCGGAACAACCGCAGCGGGCCAATGTAGGCCCGATGCGATCCATGTGGTCGCGCCGGCCTCAGTGACGTTACGATCACCGTTCAGCTTCGGCGGGAACGTCGCCACCGGAAGCACGAAGGCATCCAGCTTCGCCGCGGCCATCGCCTGTGCAAACGCCGCACGCATGCGCACTTCTTCCGCTTCGAGCTGACGCACGGCGGGATCGTTCTCCGGCGTCGGCGCCACCGCCGTCGCGATCGTGATCATTTCATGAACCGGATGGACCTTGCCGGAGTCGGCGATCTCCTGCAGCGACTTCGGAAAGCCCGGCCCCGTCGTCGCGAGATAGCGCTCGATGGCGGCGCGCACTTCGCTGAACGGATGCAGCCGCGGCTTGAACTCCGAGAATTCGGGGATGACGAATGGGTCCACGATCTCGGCACCGATCGCGCGCAGATGCTCCACGGCCCGATCGACCAACTGCGTCACCTGCGCATCCGCATGCTCCGGCGGAAAAGCCGCACGCAGAACGCCGATCCGCTTTCCCTTCGCGCCGTCCGCCTTCAGGCATGCCGTATATGTCGGCAGCACTTTTCCTTCGGCGTCCGCCGTAGCGGGATCGCCGGGATCGACACCGGCGATGACATCCAGCAGCGCGACAAGATCCGTCATGGATCGGGCCATCGGCCCCGCCGTGTCGCGCGCATCGTACAGCCCGATCATGCCCGCACGGGAGATGAGCCCCCAACTCGGCCGCAGACCGACCAAGGCGTTGTTCGAAGACGGGTTGCGAACAGACCCCCAGGTATCGGAGCCCAGACCAACCACCCCGAAGCTTGCGGCAAGCCCGCTTCCCGTACCGCCGGACGAGCCACCGGTCGCATAGGCGGTGTTGTAGGGATTGCGCGCGAAGCTCGGCAGCACCGAGTTGATATTGTCGAAACCGCCGCGTGCCCATTCGGACATCGTCGTCTTCGCGAGGATGATCGCACCGGCCTTGCGCAGTTTGGCGACGACAGCCGCATCGCGCGGCGGCACCCAGCCGATCAACGCAGCGGAACCGCCGGTCGTCTGCAATCCGGCAACATCGAAATTGTCCTTCACCAGCACTGGAATGCCATGCAGCGGTCCCACAAATTGGCCGGTCTCGGCATATGCACGGTCGAGCGCTTCCGCATCCGACACAGCTTGCGGATTGGTCACGACGACCGACCACAGTTGCGGCCCCTTGCGATCATAGGCCGCGATCCTGTCGAGAAACGCCTGCGTCACTGAGCGGGCTGTGGTGGCGCCATTTCGATAGGCAGCATGAATCTGCGCGACCGACGTTTCGCGAATGTCGAAGGCGTGTTCCCTTACAGAAGAACTATTCATTGAGCTGAGTTTCCTCCTGATCTTCTTTCGCGCACCAAGACTCTCATGTCGTCATTGCGAGGAGCCTCTTGGCGACGAAGCAATCCAGTCTTCGCTCGTGGCTTTCTGGATTGCTTCGTCGCTACGCCCTGCCGCCTTTCATCTACGGCAATCGCGCAAATGCGGGCGGCGGCACGCGCCGTTGCGACGCGGCCTCGTAAGCGGAAGCGAGCTGCAACAACACGTCTTCCCGTCCGGGCTCGGTTCGGAACACCAGCGAGAACGGCAGGCCGGGGCTCGGAAGTTCGGTCGCCTCATCTGACGCCTTGGACATCCAATGCGAGCCGTCCGCCGCGAGCTCGTAGACCGGATCGTAGACCGTCGTCACATAGCCGGCCGGAACGAGTGCTTCGCTGAGCCCCGCATTGGGGCCGTCAAAGGATTCCGGCAGCAGATTCTGGTCACGCGACGGATCGGTCCCGACCAGCGCACGCGGCTGCCTGGCGCCGCCGATCTTCGCCGGCGCGAACGGCGTGTGCAGACGCACGAGCGCATCGAGCTTGTTCTCGTAGATCACCATCATGTCCACGCGGCGCAGCAGCTCGCGCAGCATGATCCGCTCGTTGACGCCCTGCCGCTGGTCGAATGCGTTCCGCATGTCCACGACATCCTGCCAGTTCAAGAAAGCGGCGCGCTGATCGTCGCCCCAGAACTTGGAGCGGAGGTTGAGCGCGGCGAGATCCGACAGCGTCTCGATATGGCCGAGCGCCTTCCAGTCATCGGCGCGGCGGCCGAGATACTGGTTGATGTGGAACTTGAAGCCATGCGCCAACTGCTGTTGCTGCACGCTCATCAGATCGAAATTCGCCGGCGGCGCGATCTTGCCTTCGGCCAGCGCGACGAAATAGTCGATCGGCTGCATCGTTCCGCTGCCGAACACCTTTCCGGGCATGAACTCGGTCGGAATGATCGCGGCGGCGAAGTCCGCGAACAGCGGCGTGCCGGCCGGCGTGAGCCGATAGAGCAGTTCCGGCATGAACACCGGCACCATGCGTGCGAGCGCCGTGCGGAAATCCACCGTCATCCGTTCGACCTCCGGATCGGGTGTCCAATGCGCATGGGACGATTCGACGAGTTCAGCGCCGAGCCTGTCACGCAGGACCGTCTTGATCTCGCGATCGGCGGCCGTCACGATCGGAACTTCCGTGCGAGAGCCGGGCGGAATGATCATGGACTCGCGGATGATCCCGATGCGCATGCCGCGCAATGCGGCCTGCGCATCGTTCTTTGGTGCGACATGAACCGTGTAGGACGGCAGCACGGACGGCCGGGGAACGGTGGTGTAGACGTCGCGGGGATCGTAATAGTCGCCGTCGTCGTTGCGGAGCGCGTCGAGCACCTTGGCGCAATCGACGATGCTGCGGCAATGAATGCCGGAGCGATCGACATAGATATCGGAACCGATGGCGCCGCCGTCGAAGCCGAGCATCGACTTGTGCGGCAGGATCAGCGCGACCGCCGAATGGTTCGACGGCCCGCGGCAGGATGCACGCGTCTCCTCGCCGAGACTCGCCATCACCATATTGGTGGAGACGGACAACGCCGATCCCGACGACGACCCCAGCGACGCGGAGCGCGTGGTGTCATAGGCGTTGCCGGGCGTTCCGCCCCAGGTCGAGCGCTGATAGCCGAGCACGGACGGCAGCACCTTGTCCGGCATATGCGCGCCGCCGGGGTCGCCGACCCGTCCGTTGTATTCCGTCATCACCGCCTTGGCGAAAATGATGGCGCCCTTCTTGCGCAGCGCCTCCACCAGGATGTGGTCGCGCGCCGGCGCATCCATGTCATAGGCGGCGTCGGCGCCGCCGGTGGAGCGCATGTCCCGGGTGTCGAAGGCGTCCTTGAACGAGAACACGACGCCGTACATCGGCATTGTCTCAAGATCGGGATTGCGCCCGTATTCCGCATCGAGCGCCGCGGCCTGTTCCAGCGCGTCGGGATGATGGCGGAACACCTCGCACATGGGCGGCGCGCCGGACGGCAGCGCGCCGAGCGACGGATGACGATCGAATTCCCCCTTGCAGGTCGCCGACCGCTCGCCGCGAATGTTGAGCGTGGACAGCGCATTGACCTGCCCCGCATCGGCCACGCCGACGACCCAGCCATATTGCTGATGCACGGCATTGTCCGACGCCGTCGTCTCCATGCGTCCGTATTCGAGCGCCGGGCCGGCATAGCGCCCGAAATCGGGCATGATGTCCGCGGCCTTCACGGTGTCGGTCGGATAGGTGATCGCCGCGCCGCCGCGGACGACACCGCTGCCGCCGTCGACAGGCTGTCCGTCCTCCGTCACCAGCCGGGTACAGACACCGTTGAACGCGCGAACCCGCGCAATGTATTGCCTGACGACATCGACGCATGTGGTTTCGCCGCGTCGGATCGCGTCATGCAGATCCGCGATGGTGGCTTCTTCCACGCGAAAACCGGTCGTCGGCGCGCCTTCCTTGACATTGTCCATCTCGGATATCCTTCAACGTGAAACTCATGGGCCGCCCGCACCCCGGCTTTCAGTCGACATGAGTGCGGGCGGAAAACTCATAGGCGATATCAGCGTCGCTTTGCACTCAGAAGCTGATTGGGATTGACCAGCAGCATCGCGATGACGCCGACAAATGGCAGCAGGCTGAGCTGGATGGTCGTCGCAGTGCTCCAGCCGTATTTCTCAATGAGCCACCCCATCAGATAGCCTGCGGCCGCGCCGGCGCCGAACATGGCGGCAAGGAACATGCCGGAAGCCGTCCCGACCTTGTCGGGGCGAACGCTTCTCTGCAAGTGAGACAGCAGGTTGATATAGGTGAAGGCACTCGCGCACGCGCCGACAATGAGCGTCAGAAACGACTGCATGCCGACAGAGGTGACGCCGTTGAAAATGGGATAGGCCACGATCGCCAAAGTGGTGAACGATCCGATCACGATCCAGCGATTGCCGATCCGATCGCCGATATAGCCGCCATAGAACGACAGGAAGCCGCCCAGTCCGACAAAGCTCAGCGTCGCGCCGACATCGGCCCCTGCAAATTTCAGTTCCTCACGCAGATACACGGCATAGAGGCTGAGAAAGCCGAACATCACGAGGCCGTTGACGGCGCTTGCGATCATTCCCATCACCACATTCCGGTTGATGAGTGTATCCGGAACGTGCCTGTATGACGCTTCGTCCACAACCGCGCCCGTTTTCGGCCCCCGGCTTTCGGTGAAGATCCTGGGCAAAGCGATCAGGACGAGCATCGCCAGCACGAAACCCGCGATCGCAAACCAGACGAAGGGATTTCGCCAATCCACGGCCGCGGCATGCATCCAGGCCGCGATGCGCGGGCCGATAAACGATCCGACACCGTAGGCCATCGTCAGCCAGCCGAGATAGAATGTGCGGCGATCATAGAAATAGCTGCCGATGATGGCGAACGCCGCCGCCATCTGCATGCCCTCACCGACACCGGTCAGGACACGGAACACCAGCATGTCCCAGAAGCCGGTCGCATAGTTGGTTGCCAGCGTGAAGGCCGAATACAGGATCATCGACACCACGATGGTCGGCTTGCGCGCGACACGGTCGACAACGAGACCCGCCGGAATGCCGATCAGCGCGAGGCCGAGGGTGAAGGCCGTGGACAGAAAGCCGGCCTGGCTGAGATCCCAGCCGAACTCGGCGCGAATGGCGGGAAGCAGCGTAGGGAAAATCTGACGGTCGGCCGCGTTGGTCGCATAGGCGACGGCGATGATTCCGAGCCACAGGAATGCCAACATCGAATATGACGGGGCTTCGGTCCCCGCCTTGATTCCAGACTGCGCTGTCGTGCTTTCTGACAAAGTAACATTCCTCCCAATCTTGATTTTTTAATTCTGATTTTTGCTGATGGTTTTGGAGCTTGTGAACTCAATGCCTGCCCCAGGCAGGACCGGTTCGAAATGACCCTGGGCTCCCGCTTCGCCATTGCGAAGCGCCCTTGCGTCGAAGCAATCCGACCTGCGCGTGCCGCCCCCTGAGCCCATATGCCCCCTTGCCATCATTCATATCTAATATATTGGCGACTTCTGTTATCCAATATATTAGATGTAATTCGTGGTCAATGAACGAAGCAGGGGTTACCCCTGCGTAAGGATCAAGCGGAATGAGCGGAGTTACCGAGACGGGCTGCAGCTGTTGCCATGGCGGGCGTCACCGCGCCATCGACATTCACGCGCACTTCTATTCGACGGCCTATCTGGACGCCGTTGCGGCACATGGTGTCCGGGAAGGCGCGGAGTTCGTCAGCCTTCCGGGCGGAGAGGCACTGAAGGTCGGATCGCTGTTCACCGGACCGATCGCCCGGCGCTTCATCGACCTCGACCAGCGCCTTGCCGATATGGACACGCACGGCGTCGACAAGCAGATCCTGTCGCTCACCCAGCCGATGGTCTATTGGGCCACGGAAAGCCTCGCCGACCGTCTCAGCCAGGTTTTCAACGACTCGCTGGCGGCCGCGCATGAACAGGCGCCGGAACGGCTGTTCGGCTTCGCCACCCTGCCCATGCAATTCCCCGAACGCGCCATCGCGGAGGCGCGGCGCGTAGCGACGCTTCCGGGCATCAAGGGCGTCTATCTCGGCACGGCGATCAACGACAGCAATCTCTCGGAGCCGATGTACTGGCCCGTCTATGAGGTACTCGAAGCGTTGCAGCTTCCGATCTTCCTGCACCCGCTGAAGGTCGTCGGCATGACCGATCGCCTCAGCCGGTATTTCCTGTCCAACCTGCTGGGCAATCCGTTCGATACCGCGATCGCAGCGGCGCATCTGATGTTCTCGGGCGTGCTGGATCGTTTCCCGAAGCTTGAGATCGCCTTGCCGCATGGCGGCGGCGCGCTGCCGTTCCTGCTCGGACGCATTGCGCACGGCTGGTCGGTGCGTCCGGAATGCAGGCATCTGGAACGCAGCCCGCGCGACTATGCCAGCCGGTTCTACTACGACACCATCACTCACGATCAGCAGGCGCTCGGCTTTCTCGTCGAACAGGTCGGCGCCGATCGCATCATGCTCGGCAGCGACTATTGTTTCGACATGGGCATCGACAAGCCCGCGCTGCCGGTCGAGAAACTCGCTCTGCTGAGCGAGCCTCAGAAGCATCAGATCATCGAAGGAAACGCAAAACGGCTGCTGTCGCTTTGATGCGGCCGCCGGCACGGAGACGGGTCATGGGCATCAACGAAACCATCCGCGTTCGCGGCACAGAAGGGCGCATCGCCGGAACCTGCGATGCGCGGTTTCTTCCGGTCCTCGAAGAATTCCGGAAGAACTTCAACGAACGCCGGGAAATCGGCGGCGCGGTCGCCATCTATCAGCACGGCCGCAAGGTCGTGGATCTGTGGGGCGGCTACCGCCGGCTTGAGGACAAAGCCCCCTGGGAGGAAGACACCGTCTCGATTCTGTTCTCGCTCGCCAAGGGCATGGGGGCGCTGTGCATCCACATCCTCACCGATCGCGGACTGGTCGATCTCGATGCGCCCGTCGAGACCTACTGGAAGGGGTTTTCGGATGCGGACCCGCGCAAGAAGACGGTACTGCTGCGCCATGTGCTGACGCACAACTGCGGCATGTGCTTCAACGACAGCGCCAGAACAGGCGATGTGTTCGATTTCCAGGCGATGAAGCGCGCCCTGGAATTGCAGCAGCTTGCGTGGCTGCCGGGCGAACAGCCGGCCTATAACACGACCAATATCGGCTACCTGATGGGCGTCGTGATCGAGAACGTCACCGGCCGTTCGGTCCGTGATTTCCTGCAAGAAGAAGTATGCCGGCCCCTGAACGCCGACTATCACCTCGGCCTGCGCGCGGATGAGCTCGACCGCGTCGCGACGCTCTATCCGGCGGAAGGCTCGAACGAGCAATACACCCGCGGCCAGACGCCGGGCAGCAACATCTATCGCGCCTGGAACGCGATGCCGAAGCCGTGGGGGCCGGATGCGATCAACACGGCGGAAGTCCGCACGGCGCTGCTGCCTTCGTTCGGCGGGCACGGAACGGCCCGCAGCCAGGCGACAATCTACGGCGCCCTCGCCAACGGCGGCGAACTGAACGGCATTCGCCTGTTGTCGCCGGAAGCCGTCGAACGCGCACAGACGCTGCAGTGGGAAACCGACTCGGATGCGATCCTGAACCGTCCGCTGCGCATGGCACTCGGCTTCTTCAAGAACAAGCCGGGCTGGGTGCCGATGGGACCGAACATGGATGCCTTCGGTTTCTTCGGCTCGGGCGGCACGCTGGCGTTCGCCGACCGCAAGGCCGGCCTGTCATTCGCCACACAATCCAATTTCCAGTGCAGCGGGCAGAGTCTCGGCGACCGCACCGAAGCGCTCGTGGATGCGACTTATCGCAGTTCGCTCTGAAGCAGGATGAGGGCAGCAGCAAGCCATAGAAAGCCGCATCCAAGGACTCGATTGCTTCGTCGCCCTGCGGGCTCCTCGCGATGACGAAGCAAAAGCACTTTTCGTTTCGATCAAAGCTCGACGGCATCCGCCGTCGACGGCAGGAGGATGTCGGCTTTCTCGACATCGGCGACCAGAAGCGCGGCTGTCGAATTGGCGTGGCTCTCGATCAGCTGCTCCGCCTTCGCACGGTCGCGTGCTTCGAGCGCGCGCAGGATGGCCCAGTGTTCAAGCTGTGAATGCGTGCGGCCGCCGCGCGAGAAATACACGCGGATATAGCGATCGACCTTGTCGCGATAAGTCGTGATCGCCTCCATCAGGCGCGGCGACCGGCTTGCCGAATTGATGAGATAATGGAATTTCCTGTTCAATTCCGCCCAGCCGTCGGCATCGCTGACCGCGTCGACCAGCGTGTCCATCTCAAGGAGAATGACGCGAAGTTCGTCGAACGTTTGCGCCGTCATGTGCTCGATCGCCCGGCCGGCCGCCAGGCGTTCGAGCGTCCCCCGGATCGCAAACAGATCGCTGACCTCGCTCAAATCCAGCCGGGTCACCTCCACCTTGCGATAGGGATAGATGGTGACGAACCCTTCCGCCTCGAGCTGTTTCAGGGCTTCGCGAACCGGCATCCGGCTCACATTGAAGGTTTCCGCGATTTCGTTCTGATCCAGCCTTTGTCCGGCCTTGAGGCGCCCGTCGAGGATCGCGGCTCGCAGAAGCTTTAGAACCAGATCCTTGCGGCTCGCATACTGCGTCAAAAGCTGGTTTTCTTTGTCTGTCAGTTCCATTGGTCTTCAGGCAGATTAAGGGAACAATCAATATATCAGATAACAGTTCCCGCGAAAGCTTCAGGCAACGCATGATCGGCCCAGGCAGGCTGGATTCGCGATATTTCGCAGAACTCACATGTCTCTTTTGCAATGCCGTATTATGCGACATGTAAGACAGCGGCGCAGAGATGATCGATTTGCGCCGCAAGTAACAAACCGAGCTCCCGCACCCTTTCGGCCTCCAGGACGCGAGAACGGTTTCGCTGCTTTGCGACGCCAACGGCACGAGAAACGCCCTTGAGGGTTCTGTTCGTCACGCCCGAGATTGACGACTATGTCCGCGTCGGCGGCCTTGCCGCCGTTTCCGCCGCCCTTCCCCGCGCCCTCCGTGCCCGCACCGACGTGCGCGTGATCCTTCCCGGCTACCGGGACGTGCTGTCCCAGTGCGGCCCCATCGCCATCGTCGGCGAATGCCCGGCCATGGCCGAGTTGCCCGCCTGCGCTGTAGGCCTCGCCGCCACCAAAGACGGCATGCCGGTCTATATGCTGCTCTGCCCGCAACTCTATGACCGGCCCGGCAATCCCTATGGCGACGACAACGCACGCGACTGGCCGGACAACGACATCCGGTTTGCCCGCTTCGCCTCGGCTGCCGCGCAGCTCGCGGCCGGCACGGTCGATCCAAACTGGGCCGCCGATCTCGTGCACGCCAATGACTGGCCGGCGGCGCTGGTGCCGGCCTATCTGGCGTGGCGCGCGGTGCCGATCCCGACCATCCTGACCATCCACAATCTCGCTTACCAGGGCCTTTTCCCCAAGACGGCGCTGCACCGGATCGGCGCTCCGGACGCCTCGTTCCATATCGACGGGCTGGAATTCTACGACAAGCTGTCCTTCCTCAAGGGCGGGCTGAACTACGCGACGCACCTGACGACGGTCAGCGAAAATTATGCCCGTGAAATCACGACCAGGGAATTCGGCTGCGGCCTCGAGGGCCTGCTGAGGAAGCGCGCGAACGCGGCGCAGCTCACCGGCATCCTCAACGGCATCGATGAAAGCTGGGATCCGCGCTTCTGCCGCGAACTGATGCGTCCGTTCGGCGCGGGCGATTGGGACGCCAAACGTGCCAATGCCGACGGCATCCGCCAACAATTCGGCCTCGCGCTGTCGCGCGGACCGATTTTCGGTCTGGTCGCCCGCCTCGTCCATCAGAAGGGCGTCGATCTCGTGCTGACCGCCGCCGACGCCATCGTGTCCGCCGGCGGACAGATCGTCATCACCGGACGCGGCGAGCCGGCCATCGAGCGGGCATTGATGGAGGCGCATCGCCGCCGGCCCGACGCCATCGGGGTCGCCATCCGTTTCAACGATCGCGAAGCAAGGCGCATCTTCGCCGGCAGCGACTTTACCCTGATGCCGTCGCGCTTCGAACCCTGCGGCCTCAGCCAGATGTATGCGCAGCGCTTCGGCTCGCTGCCGATCGGCCATCACACCGGCGGCCTCGCCGAAACGATCGTCGACGGCGAGACGGGCTTCCTGTTCGACAAGCCGTCCGCCGAGTCCTTCCTCGGCTGTATCCTGCGCGCCTTCGCCACGTTCGGCGCCACCGACCGGCTGAACGCCATGCGTCGCAGCGCCATGGCGAAGTCGTTCTCATGGAACATCGCGGCGGCAAGCTACGGCGCGCTCTATCGCAAGACCGCGCTCGCCACCTGAGGCGGGCTACTTCCTTTCAAGCTGCCCGCGTATCACCTCCGCCCGCTCACGCAATTCAGGCGTGAAGGCCTCGCCGAAGTCTTCCGGGGCAAAGATCTGCCGCAGCTCGATCTCGGTCGTACGATCGAACGGAGCACGCTTCATCCAGGCAATCGCGTCGTCTCGGGTCTCCGTCTCGATCAGCCAGAATCCGGAAACGAGATCGCCCGACAGCGCGAACGGTCCATGCGTCACAGCGGGCTCGCCGTCGCCGTAGCGGATCCGCGTGCCCTTGGCGGTCGGATGCAGTCCTTCGCCGGCCTGCATCACACCCGCCTTGGCCATTTCCTCGTTGAACCTGCCCATCGCAGTGAGCAATTCGAGCGACGGCATCACACCGGCTTCACTGTCTTTCGTGGCCTTCACGATCACCATAAACCGCATGGTTGTCTCCTCCTTTCAGCATTGACTGTCAGAACGACGATCGGTCATCTATCGATCCGACATCGCCCGAAAAATTATTGACGGACTGGAACACACAATGATCAGGACTGACGGCAGGCAGGATGCGCGCAAGGTTGCGCTGGTGACCGGCGCCGCGCGCGGCATCGGGCTCGCGGTGGCGAAGCGGTTCCTCGACGAGGGCTATCGCGTCGCACTGCTCGACATCGAAGGCGACCTGCTCGCCGCCAGTGTCAAGGCGCTGAACGATCCCGACAACACGCTGGCGCTGCATGCCGACGTCTCCGATGCGGATGCCGTGGCGGCAGCCTTCGCAGAGACGCAAACCCGCTTCGGCCGGCTCGATGCGCTCGTCAACAATGCCGGCATCGCGAATTTCAAGCCGGTGCTGGAGACGACGCTGGACGAATGGGAGCGCATCATGGCGGTGAACCTCACCGGCCCGTTCCTGTGCACCAAGGCAGCCGCGCCGCTGATGCGCGAACATGGCGGCGGCGCCATCGTCAATATCGCCTCGATCTCGGCGCTGCGGGCCTCGACGCTGCGCGTCGCCTACGGCACCAGCAAGGCCGGCATCATCCATTTCACCAAGCAGTGCGCCGTCGAGCTCGCGCTGCTCGGCATCCGCGTCAATGCGGTGGCGCCCGGCCCGGTGGAAACGGCGATGGCCAAGGCCGTGCACACGCCGGCGATCCGCGCCGACTATCACGACGCCATTCCGCTCAACCGCTACGGCGGCGAGGACGAACTCGCCGACGCCATCTTCTTCCTGTGCAGCGACCGCGCAAGCTACATCACCGGCCAGATGCTCGCCGTCGACGGCGGCTTCGACGCCACCGGCATCGGCCTGCCCACCCTGCGGCGCGAAGGGATCAACGGATAGAGGGACGCCGTCATTGCTTGTTCTTCACCTCTCCCCACCGGGGAGAGGTCGCGCGCTCTTGCGCGCGGGTGAGGGGACATAGCGGCCGGTGCCCGGGACACGGCACACCAAACACACACTTGCTCTCGCAGCCCGCTCTATTCCGCAAGCTGCGGCGCCAATTCACGCGGACGGAGCGTCGCGACGGTCACGGCCAGTGCGATCGCTGCCGTCAGGGCGATGGTGGCCACCATCGGCAGCGATGTGCCGTCGAAGAACAGTCCGGCCAGCGCGATCACGGCGCCGCCGGTCAGCATCTGCAGCGTGCCGCCGAGCGCGCTCGCGCTGCCGGCGATCGAGCCGTGATTGTCCAGCGACAGCACCATGGTCGACGGAATCACGAGACCGAGGAAGGCGAACGAGACGAACAGCAGCGGGATCAGCACCCACAGAGCGGTGAAACCGGCGAGCGTCAGCGCCAGCAGCAATACGGCAAACCCCGCGTAAGCGATCACCGCGCCCATCACCACACGGCTCATGCCGAAGCGCGTGCCGAACCGGCTCGCGAATTGCGACATGCCGATAAAGCCCACCGCGTTGATCGAGAACGCCACGCTGTATTCGGCCAGCGTCATCCCGTAACCCTTGATGTAGACGAAGGACGACATCGACAGGAAGGTGAAGAAACTCGACATGCCGAGCCCTCCGATGAAGGTGAGGCCGAGGAAATGCCGGTCGCGCAGCAGTTCGCCGAAATGGCCGAGCACGCTGCGCACATCGCCGCGGATGCGCGCATGCGCCGGCCGCGTCTCCGGCAGCAGCGCCGCAAGCAGGACCACGGCGATCAGCGCCGCGATGGTGACGGCCACGAACACCGCGCGCCAGCCGAACGGCACGATCAACGCGCTGCCGCCGAGCGGCGCCAGGATCGGCGACACCGAGAACACGAGCATCACCAGCGACATCAGCTTCGTCGCCTCGACGCCGGTATGCAGATCGCGGATGATCGCGCGCGGAATGACGCCCATGGCGGCCGCGCCCAGCCCCTGGACGAAACGGAAGACGATCAGCATGTCGATCGTCGGCGACAGCGCGCAGCCGACCGAACCCGCGATGAACAGCACCAGCCCGGCATAAAGCGGCGCCTTGCGGCCGTACACGTCGGACAACGGGCCGTAAGCGATCTGGCACAGGCCGAACGCGATGAAATAGGACGTCAGCGTCATCTGCGTCGCCGACGTGGTGGCGCGGAGATCGCTTTCGATATCCGGCAGCGCCGGCAGATACATGTCGATCGCAAACGGGCCGACGGCGCACAACAGGCCGAGCACAATGGCATTACGGGCAAACGGAGACATCACAGCGACTTTTCGTATTAGAGAGAAGTTGGTTTTGCTGGCATCGTGTCCCGGACGCGATGCGGCATGAAATGCCGCTTCGCGCCCGGGACCGTAACGAGCGCCGGCGTTTGGTACGGTCCCGGCTCTGCGGCGCAACGCTGGCGGCGAAGCTTCGCTTCGCCTGGGCGCTGCATCGCGTCCGGGACACACTTCAACTATATCCGATCATGCTCCAAGGCGGGATTTCGCGCCGCCTCCCCCGCGTCATGCCGGGAGAGGCGGCGAGCATCGGTCAGCTGCCGGGGCATTCCTGCACGGTGTTGACCATCCAGGGGATGCCGAACCGATCCACGCACATCCCATGGCCGGGGGAGAAGAAGGTCGGCCCGTAAGGCATGACGACATTGCCGCCGGCCGACAGCGCGTCGAACTTACGCTTGCCGTCCTCGGCGGTTTGCACGTTCAGGCATACGGCAAACCCCTGCGGCTTCTCGTAAAGCTGCTTGGGCGAATCCGACGCCATCACCACCTCGCCGTCGACGATCATCTGCGCGTGGAGAATATGAGCGCGGCTTTCCGGCGGCATGTGATCTTCGGCGGGCGAGCCGGCCACCCTCATCATCGCCTCGATCTTCGCACCGATGGCCTGTTCGTAGAAGTTGAACGCCGCTTCGCACTGGCCATCGTAGAACAAATATGGATTGATCTGCATTGTGCTCTCCTCCGTTTCACCGAACAGGCTCGCATCGCCTGGTGGCGATGGCGTGACATCACTGCAAGGACGGACAGCGGCGGCCGGAACCGACAGGGCGCGGACGGATTCTTTTTACCTCTCCGCCGCCAGTTTGGTCCGGCTTTCCTCCACCAGGCGATCGATATGCTTGCGAATGTGGTCGGCCTCCGCCGTCGTGTTCGCCAGCGCAATGGCCCGGTTGAAGCTCTCGCGGGCCTCGTCGCCGCGCCCGAGCTGCATCAGATAAGCCCCCTGCACGCCGAAAAAATGAAAATAATTGGCGAGTTTTGCGGCGAGCGGCGCGATCATGTCGAGCGCCGCCTGCGGGCCGCGCACCTTGCAGACCGCGACCGACCGGTTGAGCGTGACCACCGGCGACGGCTGCAGGATTTCCAGCGACCCGTACAGCAGATCGATCTGCGGCCAATCGGTCTTCCCGGGCGTCGCGGCGCGCGCATGCAGCGCGGCGATCGCGGCCTGAATCTGATAGGCGCCGGTGCGGCGATGGCGCATCGCCTTGTCGATCAGCGCCAGCCCCTCGGCAATCATGGTCGGGTTCCAAAGGCTGCGGTCCTGATCCTCCAGCAGGATCACCGCACCGCTCTCATCGAAGCGGGCCGCGGACCGCGCATATTGCAGCAGCATCAGCGCGGCGAGCCCCATGATCTCCGGCTCGGCGGGAAACAGCTTGAGCAGCAGCCGGGCAAGGCGGATCGCCTCCTCGCACAGCGGCGTACGCAGGTCCGCGCTGTCGCCGCCGGCCGAATAGCCCTCGTTGAAGACCAGATAAAGCATCGCCGCGACGGCGGCCAGACGCGCGCTGCGCTCCGGCGCGCCGGGTGCCTCGAACGGCACCTTGTTCCTGGCGATCACCGCCTTCGCGCGCGTGATGCGCTGCTCCATCGCCGCCTCGCTGACGAGGAAGGCGCGCGCGATCTGCTTCACGGTCAAGCCGGAGACGATGCGCAGCGCCAGCGCGATCTGCTGCGTCGCCGGCAATTGCGGATGGCAGCAGATGAACAGCAGCCGCAGGATGTCGTCGCGATAATGCGAACCGTCCAGCCGGTCGGCGAGTTCGCTCTCGGCATCGTCGAGGTCGGAAATCGCGTGGTCGTCGTCCGGCAGAGGCTGCTGCCGCTTGCCGCGCCGGATGTCATCGATCGCCGTATTGCGGCCGACCATGATCAGCCACGCCGCGGCATCCCGCGGCGGGCCGTTTTGCGGCCATGTCCTGAGCGCGCGCAGGCAGGCGTTCTGGAACGCCTCCTCGGCGGTGTCGAGGTCGCGAAAATAGCGCAGCAGCGCGCCGAGCGCCTGGGGACGCGCCGACGTCAGGGCCGCATCGATCCAGGCGACGTCGGTCATGGCTTGAACACCCCGTGAAAGACGCCGATCGGGCGGATTTCGTAAGCGCCGCCGGGATTGGCGCGCCCGAGATCCTGCGCAATCTCCAGCGCGCCATCGAGGTTCTCCGCCTCGACCACGTAGAAACCCAGAAGCTGCTCCTTGGTTTCGGCGAACGGGCCGTCCAGCACCACCGGCGGATCGTCCTTGCGCAACGTGGTCGCCGCCGTGGTCGGCAGCAGCCGTGCCACCGGGCCGAGACGGCCCTGCTCGGCGAGCTTGCCGTGCACGACGGCGAGTTTCGCCATCACGGCATCGTCCTCGTCCTTGGACCAGCCGCCGACAACAGCCTCGTCGTGGTAACAGAGAATGGCATACAGCATGGGGGCTCCTTGGATGAAAGACGACCCGCGCGCCCGGCTGCCGACAGACTGACTGAAATTATTGTGGCGCAACGCGCAGGCGTCACCCATAGCACGTCGGATGGGGTAACCGTAGGGCGGATGGGCGCAGCACATCCGCCGCGGACCCTGTCGCAACCGTAGGGCGTTAAGGGAACCTACGCCACCGCGCGACGGCCGATGATGGCGAAGCGGATGCGGCTGGAGATCCAGTCGATGGCCGCCACCGCGACCAGGATCATCAGGATCAGGAACGACACTTTCTGCCATTCGAGCACGCGTATCTGCTCGGCGAGCTGAAGGCCGATGCCGCCAGCGCCGACGATGCCGATGATGGTGGCCGAGCGCGTGTTCGACTCGATGAAATACAGCACCTGCCCCGCGATCACCGGCAGCACCTGCGGCAACAGGCCGAAACGAATCTCGTGCAGCGCGCTGCCGCCGGAGGCGCGGATGCCCTCGACCTGCTTCCTGTCGGCGCCTTCGATCGCTTCCGAGAACAATTTGCTGAACGCACCGAAATCCGACACCGCAATCGCGAGCACGCCGGCGAACGGCCCAAGCCCGACCACGTTGATCCAGACCAGCGCCCAGATCAGCGTATCGATGCCGCGGATCGTATCGAGCGAGCGGCGCACCGGAAAGCGCAGCCAGACCGACGGAATGACGTTTCGCGCGGCGAGCAGACTGACCGGCAAAGCCATCAACGCCGCAAGCGTGGTGCCGAGCAGCGCGATCGACAGGGTTTCGCCCATCGCGTGCAGATAAGCGGGGAACGACGATCCCGGATGCGGGGGGATCATCATCATCGAAATCCAGCCAAGCTCGCGCAAGCCGTGCCACATCCGGGCCGGAGAGAAATCGAGCTCGTGCAGGCCGAAGATCAGCAGCGCCAGGGCCGCGACAAGAATGCTCGGCCCGCGCGCGCGCGACGCCAGCGGACGCTCGAACACACCGGGATAGCGACCGCGCAGTTCTTCGACATTGACGTCGGGCTGTCTGCTCATGACCGCACCTCCCGGCCGAACAGGCGGCCGCGGAGCCAGCCGGTCGCAATGTCGATGACAAAGACGGTAATGATAATCATCAGCAGGATCGCGCTGACATCCGAATAGTAGAACTTGCGCACGGCGACCACGAGCTCCTGCCCGATGCCGCCGGCGCCGACAAACCCCATCACTGACGCACCGCGCACATTGATCTCGAAACGCAGCAGCGTGTAGCTGGCAAAGCCGGCCACCACCTGCGGCAGCACCGCGAAGCGCATGCAGTCGATCCAGCCCGCGCCGGTCGAACGGATGCCTTCCACCGGCTTCATGTCGATGTTCTCGACGATCTCGCCATACAGCTTGCCGAGCGCACCGACACAGTGGACCGCGATGGCCAGCACACCGGCCATGGGTCCAAGGCCGAAAGCGATCACGAAGATCAGCGCGAATACGATATCCGGCACCGTGCGGCAGAATTCCATGAAACGCTTGACGGCAAAACGCACCCACCGCGACGGCGATGTGTTTTCGGCCGCCAGAAAATTCAAACAGAAGGCCAACAGCGCGCCGACAACGGTGCCGACATAGCTGATGAGCAACGTCTCACCGAGCAGCAGCAGCCACTTCTTCCAACCCCAGAACCATTCGCCGGGGTCAGTCCACACCCGCTGGCCGCTGTCGAGCGTGAAGATGCGATCGAAGTAGCTGACGAAGTTTCCGATCTTGGCGATGAACGTAGCGAGGTTCACCTCGGCGCCGATGGCGGCGACGAACAGCACCGCCACACAGGCCATCACCGCCAACAAGGTTCGCAATCGGCGGCGCGACACCGCCGCGCGGTAAGCCTCGTTCAGCGCGGCGAGTTGCCGGCTCGGCAGGATGGAAACGGCGGCGGGCAAGATGAGACTCCGAAATGGGTGGCGAGTAGCGAATGGAAAAGCGAAATCTCTATTCGCTACTCTCTACTCTCGCCTTACGACGCCTTCTTACGCAGCCTGTCGACGAACTTGATCAATTCGATGGTCGCATCCCAATCCTTTGTGACGGCGGGATGGAAGCCCTTCTTCTGACCATCGGACAGCCTGTCGAAAGCGACCTTGTCCTTGGTCGGCGCTTCCTCGAACGCCTTGCGGATCGCGGCCTTCAGGTCGTCCGGCAGATCCGAATTGTAGGCGTAGGGACCGTTGATGATCAGGTCGGACTTGTTGATGATACGGAAGTCTTCCTTCTTCAGCGCAGAACCGTCGGCATTCTTCAGCATGCCCTTGGTGAGCATCTGCTGCAGGGTGGAGTCGTTGTCGTTGGTCCACTGATTGGCGACCATATCGACCGTCCCCTGCGACAGCGCCAGCAATGCATTCTCATGGCTGCCGGTGAAGACGACCTTGCTGAAATAGCTTTCGGCATCGGTGATGCCCATCTTGTTGAGCTCGAAACGCGGCACGTTGTTGCCGGAGGTCGAATTCGGATCGACCAGACCGAGATTCTTGCCCTTCACATCCTGCACGGTCTTGTAGGGGCTCGACGCCTTGACGAAAAACACCGAATAGTAGCCCGTCGAGCCATCGATGTTCATGTCGTTGGCGAAAGCCTCGGTCTTCACGCCGGTGAGACGGGCGCGGGAAAACGACGCCGAACCATAGCTGGCGATCTGGATGTTACCCGAACGCTGGCCCTCGATCACCGCGGCATAATCGTTGGCGATGCGCAGGTTGACCTTCACGCCGAGTTCCTTCGACAGATAGGCGACGAACGGCGTCCAGCGCTCGGTGACGCCCGAGGCATTTTCCGCCGGCACGACGGCGAACGTCAATTCCGGATATTTGGCCTTGTATTCCTGCGCCTGCGCTGCAGTTGCGGCGAATGCAAGCACGGCGGCGCCGAGCATGATGGAGCGACGATTGATCATGGCAATCCCTACGTGATCTGGAGGTGACGGAGTTTCTTATTGATAGACGAAGCGTCTATCGTCGCGATGACATCGTTCGCACGACACATGGAACGAAGCCACTGCGGCGATCGGCTCAGGCGACGGCGGCGACACCATATTCCGGCACGGGCATACCGCCTGGCGCCGGCACCGATCCCATCACCTCGTCGGCTTCAAGATCGTACAGTTCGCGCGCGATATGTTCTGTCAGCTGGGCGGGCACGCCGTCGAACACGACCCGCCCCGCCGACATACCGACCAGGCGGTCGCAATAGGTGCGCGCCAATTCCAGCGAGTGCAGATTGCACATCACCGTGATGCCGAAGTGCTTGTTGATGCGCAGCAGCGCATCCATGACGATGCGGGTGTTGCGCGGATCGAGCGAAGCGATCGGCTCGTCGGCCAGGATAATGTCGGGCTGCTGCACCAGAGCGCGGGCGATCGCCACGCGCTGCTGCTGACCACCGGAGAGCTGATCGGCGCGCTGAGAGGCATATTGCGCGATATCGAATTGCTCCAGTGCGGACATCGCGAGTGCGCGGTCCTGCTCCGGCCATATCTGCGCCAGAGAACGCCACTGCGGCATGCCGGCGAGGCGGCCCATAAGCACATTCGTCAACACATCAAGACGGCCGACGAGATTGAATTGCTGGAAGATCATGGCCGAGCGCGCACGCCATGCGCGCAGCTGGCGCCCCTTCAACGCGGTGACGTCGAGCCCGTCGAACAGAATGCGGCCGGATGTCGGCTCCGCAAGGCGATTGATCATCCGCAGCATCGTCGACTTGCCGGCACCGGAGCGGCCGATCACGCCAACGAAGGAACCCGGCGCAATCGTATAACTCGCATGATCAACCGCCGCCTTGGCACCGAAACGGCACGTCAGCCCTTCGACCACAAGCATGAGCAACTCCGCTAATCAATCGTAAACGCTGCACGGGTATCGCTCGCGAATGACAGCGATGTGACGCGTCTGTCACAGAGCGCGCCCCGCCGTTCTGCAGCAGCTCTGCGGCGAGCGCAGGTGAAATTTCACCAACGCGTCACGCGACCGTCATGAAGCCGTCTGATGAGAGCGCACGATTTCTCTATCGTCATGCAGGCATTGCAGGGCCGATCAGCGGCTCGTACCAACTTGCCGGCAGACGATTCTCCGAGCAAATATCAGGGCGTCAAGACTGTGCAGAAGACGGAAGTGACATGACGGAATTCCATATCGAAGGAGGACGGACTCTGCTTGGGCACGAGATCGCCGAAACCTCTCTGACCATTACGGGCCACAGCATCGCACAGGTCGGCGCCGGGGCACACGGCATGCGCAAGTTCGACGCCCGCGGTCTTCTCGTCATGCCCGGCATCGTCGATATCCACGGCGATGCGTTCGAGCGGCAGTTGATGCCGCGGCCCGGCGTGGACTTTCCCGTCGACGTGGCGCTGATCGACAGCGACAAGCAGGCGATCGCCAACGGCATCACCACCGTGTTTCACGGCACCACCTGGTCGTGGGAGCCCGGCCTGCGCGGCGCGGACAACGCGCGCGGCCTGCTCCAGGCCATCGAGACGCTGCGCCCTCACCTCGCTGCCGACACCCGGTTTCATCTGCGGCAGGAAACGTTCAATCTCGACGCCGAAGACGAGATCATCGGCTGGCTCAAGGCCGGCCGCGTCGATCTGCTCGCCTTCAACGATCACATGGACCTCGCCGGCATTTCCAAACCGGCGAAACGCGCGCGCATGGTGGAGCGCACCGGGCTGAGCAGCGACGCCTTCGACCGGCTTGTCGATCGCGTGCTGTCGCGCGCGGACGACGTGCCGGCCTCGATCGCGCGGCTCGCCCACGCCGCCAATGCCGCCGGAATTCCGACGCTGTCCCACGACGACAGCAGCCCGGCCATGCGGGCCGGATTCCGCGCACTCGGCGTGCGCATCGCCGAGTTTCCGATCAATGAGGAAACCGCGACCGCCGCGGCGGAAGCCGGCGACTTCATCGTGTTCGGCGCCCCCAATGTGGTGCGCGGCGGCAGCCATACCGGCTGGACCCGGGCGTCAGACATGATCGCCAAAGGCCTCTGCTCCGTGCTCGCATCGGACTACTACTATCCCGCGCAATTGCTGGCGGCATTCCGCCTTGTCAACGACGACATCTGCACGCTGCCGCAGGCATGGTCGCTCGTCTCGGCTGCGCCGGCAAAGGCCGCCGGCTTGACCGATCGCGGCGAGATCGCACCAGGCCGGCGCGCGGACATCCTGCTGATCGATGACAGCATCGCGCTGCGGCCGCGCATCGTAGCCGTCATCGCCGACGGCAAACTCGCGCATCTCACCGATGCCGCGCGCCTGCATCCTGCGACAACGGTGCCTCACAAGGCGATTGCCGCCGCCTGACGCAGCTTTATGATGCAGATATGAGCGAATATCCGAGATATGCAATCTATTTCGCACCCGACGCCGACCGCGCACTGACGCGGTTCGGCGCCGAAACCCTGGGCTACGACGCCTTCAGCAGCCACGACATTCCGCATCCGCGTGCCCTGACCGACGAGTTTGCCGACTGGGCCGACATCACCGGCGATCCCCGCAAATACGGCTTTCACGGCACGCTGAAAGCGCCGTTCTCGCTGCACGCCGGCAAGAGCGAAGCGGATCTGCTGGCCGCGGTCGATGACTTCGCCGCTGAGCCGCGCGACATCCCGATCGTCGTTCCCGTCATCAGCACGATCAGCGGCTTCACCGCGGTCGTCCCGGGCGAGACCGATGACGACCTGCAATTGCTCGCTGAATCCTGTGTGCGCGATTTCGAACCGTTCCGCGCCCCGATGACGCCGGAGGACCGCGCCCGGCGCAAGCCGGAGACGCTGACGCCGCGCCAGATCGAGCATCTCGACGACTGGGGCTATCCCTATGTCTTCGAGGACTTCCGGTTTCACATGACGCTGACCGGACGGCTGCCGGCCGACCGCAGCGAAGCGGTGCTGTCGGCGCTGCAGCACCGCTTCCACGAACTTGTGCTGGAAACACTGCGGATCGACTGCCTCGCTTTGTTCAAGCAGGACAGCAAGACGTCGCGCTTCCGCATCATCAAGCATGTGGCCCTGACGCCCGCCTGACGGTGGGTGACGCCCGTTTCGGGCTTAACTTTCCCGTGTCCCGGACGCGATGCGGCACGAAGTGCCGCTTCGCAGAGCCGGGGCCGTTCCACACGCCGGCGCTCGGTACGGTCCCGGCTCTGCGGAGCAACGCAAGAGCGTTGCACCGCGTCCGGGACACAATTCCGCTAAATCTGCAAATATTCTAATAAATTGCCGGCTCCTTCACCGGGCCGCCGAAGTCGGTGCGCAGGAAGTCGAAATCGCAGCCCTCGTTGGCCTGCTGGATGTGCCTGGAGAACATCCAGCCGTAACCGCGCTCGTAGTTGGGCTCGGGCGCTTTCCATGCGGCGCGGCGTTGCTCCATCTCGGCGTCGGAAATGTCGAGATCGATGGTGCGCGCATCCACGTCGAGCGTGATCATGTCGCCGTTCCGCACCAGCGCCAGCGGACCACCGATGAAGGATTCCGGCGCCACATGCAGAATACAGGCGCCGTAGCTGGTGCCGCTCATGCGCGCATCGGAGATGCGCACCATGTCGCGCACGCCCTGCTTCACCAGCTTCTTCGGGATCGGCAGCATGCCCCATTCCGGCATGCCCGGCCCGCCCTGCGGTCCCGCATTACGCAGGATCAGCACATGATCGGCGGTGACATCGAGGCTTTCATCATCGATCGCCTTTTTCATCGACGGATAGTCGTCGAACACCAGCGCCGGCCCGGTGTGCTTGAGAAAGCGCGGATCGCAGGCCGACGGCTTGATCACGCAACCGTCCGGCGCGAGATTGCCCTTCAGCACCGCCAGCGCGCCCTCCGCATAGATCGGGTCCGTCACGGTGCGGATGACATCGTCGTTATGAACTTCGGCGCCGGCGATGTTCTCGCCGAGCGTTTTGCCGGTGACGGTGACGGCATCGAGATGCAGATGGTCCTTGATGCGGCTCATCAGCGCCGGCAGGCCGCCGGCATAGTAGAAATCCTCCATCAGATAGGTGTCGCCGGACGGCCGGACATTGGCGATCACCGGCACCTTGCGGCTGGCGCGTTCGAAATCGTCGAGACCGATATCCTGCCCGGCGCGGCGCGCCTGCGCGATCAGGTGGATGATGGCATTGGTCGAGCATCCCATCGCCATCGCCACGGCGATCGCATTCTCGAACGACTTGCGCGTCTGGATTTTCGCCGGCGTGAGATCTTCCCACACCATCTCGACGATACGGCGGCCGCATGCCGACGCCATACGGATATGGCCGGAATCCGCGGCGGGAATCGACGACGCACCAGGCAGCGTCATGCCGATGCTCTCCGCGATCGCCGTCATGGTCGATGCAGTGCCCATGGTCATGCAGGTGCCGTAACTGCGCGCGATGCCGCCCTCGACTTCGAGCCATTGCTTGTCGGAAATATTACCGGCGCGGCGCTCGTCCCAGTATTTCCAGCCATCGGAGCCCGAGCCGAGCGTCTTGCCTTTCCAGTTGCCGCGCAGCATCGGCCCGGCCGGCAGATAGATCGCGGGATAGCCGGCACTGGTCGCGCCCAGCAGCAGGCCCGGCGTGGTCTTGTCGCAGCCCCCCATCAGCACGACGCCATCCACGGGATGACCGCGCAAAAGTTCTTCCGCATCCATCGCCAGCATGTTGCGATAAAGCATGGTGGTCGGCTTGAGAAAGGACTCCGACAGCGACAGCGCCGGCAACTCCATCGGGAAACCGCCCGCCATCAGGATGCCGCGCTTGACGTCATCGACGCGGGTCTTGAAATGCATATGGCAGGGCTGCGCTTCGGACCAGGTATTGAGGATGGCGATCACCGGACGCCCCTTCCACTCCTCCGGCGCATATCCCTGCTGCATCGCGCGCGAGCGATGGCCGAAGGCCCGCAGATCATCGGGCGCAAACCAGCGCGCGCTGCGGAGTTGGTCTGGCGTTTTCCTGGTCATGGGATTGTCTCGGGATTTCCTCGGGGAAACGGCGATCTTGCATGATCGCCGCGCTTTGCCGCCAGTATATAACCGGCGCCGCCGGAGGGTCCACCGGGAAGATCGGAACCCGGTTTCAATCCATGCAGGAAACCGCGCAACCGGCCAAAATCTCTTAAACGAGATAGGTATGCCTTTTAGTTTCCGAATCGCAGATGATAGCCGGCACTCGATGAGATCGATCGTTTTGCCCGCACCGACCGGAATTGATTGCCTGCATGCCTGAACCGATGCCTAACTTCGCTGCGATGGCGGACGCACTCGCCAAGAGCGACGACTATCGTATCCTCCGCCGTCTGGTGCCGCGCAGCAAGTTTGCGTCTCATCAGGGGCAGACGGTGAAGACCGGCATCCTGCTCGATGTCGAAACCACCGGCCTCGACCACGGACGCGACGAGATCATCGAACTGGCGATGGTCAAGTTCGACTATCTGCCGGACGGTACGATCACACGCGCCGGTGATGTCTTTACCGCCTTCAATGAACCATCCCGGCCGATCCCGCAGGAGATCGTCGAACTCACAGGCATCACCAACGAGATGGTGGCGGGGCAGCGGATCGACGCCGATGCCGTGGCGGCCTTCGTCGAGGGTACCGTGATCGTAATCGCGCACAATGCCGGCTTCGACCGCAAATTCGTTGAACGCTACTGGCCGCTGTTTGCCAGGAAAGCCTGGGGCTGCTCGCAGAGCGAAATCGACTGGCGCAAGCATGGGTTCGACGGCACGCGGCTCGGCTACCTGCTCGCCGGCGCCGGCTTCTTCCATCAGGCCCACCGTGCCATCGACGATTGCCGTGCCCTGCTCGAAATCCTCGCTTTCGAATTGCCCGACCTCGGCAAGCCGGCCCTCGCCGCCCTGCTGGAACGGGCGCGGCGTAAGACCATGCGGGTCTGGGCCGAGCAGTCGCCGTTCGATCTCAAGGACGAGCTGAAACGGCGCGGCTATCGCTGGAGCGATGGTTCCGACGGCCGCCCCAAATCCTGGTATATCGACGTCGATGAGGGCCAGGAGGCTGCGGAGATCGCATTTCTGCGGTCCGAGATCTACCTGCGCGAGGTCGATCCGCGCGTGCAGGCGCTCAGCGCCACCAGCCGCTTTTCCACCCGCGCGTAGGGCTGCAAAAGCGGGCGGTTTGCAAGCGTTCTAAGCAATTGTCTTTGCCCGCCCCGGGGTCTATTCACAGGCAAGCCTTTGCAAGGGATTGACCGATCGAATGGGTTGCGGCCCGCGGATCGTTTTTTCCCGGAATATCCGCCGCCAGGAAGGAATCCGTCGTGTCCAAGTCCCCCGTCGTCACCATCGACAATCACCCCGGCCGTTCCGCACAGACCATCGGCATGGCGCGCGTGCTCGGCACCGACGAGACGCTCATCCATGAGCCGTCGGTGGGCGTGGTGGGCACCAAGGGCGACAGCCAGTGCTATATGGGCGTGATGTCCAAGGTGGATGCGATCCACGAGAGCCTGAAGAAGCGCATCGGCCGCGGCGAAGGCCAGTTGCCGTATCGCCTGGTGCAGCCGGAATACACCATCGCCACCTCGGACGGCATCCGCAACGGCACGCGCGAGATGCGCTATTCGCTGATCGGCCGCGAAGTCACCAACGATGCCATGAGCGAACATCTCAGCGCCACCGGCCTGCTCGGCACCATCGCCGTGGTCGCCTGCGACAAGCCGCCGGTCGGCACGCTGGCGGCGCTGCTCGAGCATAACGAGCCGGCGATCATCATGTCGGACGGCTCGATCCATCCCGGCACCGATCCGCACAACGGCGAGAAGCTCGACATCGTCAGCGCCTATCAGGTCGCCGGCAATCCGGACGCCGAATATCGCCACCACATCGCCTGCCATGCCTGCCCCGGCATCGGCAGCTGCGGCGGCATCTTCACCTACAACACGATGCAGACCTTCATCGGCGTGGTCGGCATGCAGCCGCTGCACATGGTGGCGCCGCCCTCCGACGATCCGCGCCGCCTGAACGAGTTCCCGGAACAGCTCGTCGGCTATCTTTCGAACATGATCGCCAAGGGGATCAAGCCGCGCGACATCGTGAGCCGCGACAGCATCCGCAACGCCGTGATCGTCGCCATGGCCATCGGCGGCTCGACCAACGTGACGCTGCATGCGCCGGAGATCGCGCGCGCGGCAGGCTTCGCCGACTTCTGGAAAGACGTGATGACGCCGGCGGAATTCAACCATCTGTCGCAGCATGTCGTGCCGGTGCTCACCGACGCGCGGCCCTACGGCAAGTATTCGATGGTGGACATCGATGCGGTCGGCGGCGTGCAGGTGATCGTGCGCGAACTGATGGACGCCGGCCTGATCAACGGCGACGTCATGACCTGCACCGGCGAGACGCTGGCGCAACAGATCGCGCGCCTTGAAACCAAGCCGGCCGACGGCAAGGTCGTCTACACCGTCGCCAAGCCGTACAAGCCCACCGGCGGCCTGCGTGTGCTCGGCGGCAACCTGTCGCCGGAATTCTCCGCGATCCTCAAGCTCGCCGGCGTCGAGGGCGGCCTCGAAAACAACCTGTTCCGCGGTACCGCGCGCGTGTTCGAAGGCGAGCGCGGCCTGCTCGAAGCGCTCGACAAGCACCCGGACAAGTTCCAGAACCACGACATGGTGATCGTGCGCTATGACGGCCCGGTCGGCGCACCCGGCATGCCGGAAATGCTGGACCCCACCTCGCGCATCACCACGCTGTGCCGCGAACGCGGCATCGTGGTGGCGCTGATGACGGACGCCCGTTTCTCCGGCGGCTCGGTCGGCCTCGTCATCGGCCATGTCGGACCGGAAGCGGCACTCGGCGGCCCGATCGCGCTGATCGAGGACGGCGACGAAATCGTCGCCGATCTCAACAACAACGAACTCAACTGCACGCAGCTCACGGATCCCGCCGTCCATGCCAAGCGCAAGGCGGCCTGGGACAAGGTCGTCGCTGACAACGGCGGCATCCATCCGAATTGCGGCGAGGCCGACACGCGCCTGCTGCATCGTGCGCGCCTGAGCGCGGTGCCCGCCACCCGCGGCGCCGGCCTGCATCCGAACCGCGAGGTCTGGGTGCGTAACGCACGCGAAGCCAAGCGCAGCGGCTTCTCGCCGAAGAACAAGCACCGGCCGGACGCCGACAAGGCGTTCTGAGACAAAAAACGCTGCGAGGTTTTGCGGCGTCGATGACATGAATTGTTGCGGATATTCAAAAACCGAACGTCCGCAACAACTCATTTTCTTACGCCGTCATTGCTTCGTCGTTACACTCCTCGCAATGACGGTGAAAAGTGAGCCTCACCCATTCGGTTGAAAGACGAGACGATCGCGCGAAGAACCCAGCACCGCGGCATAAGCCTCTGCGGCGCGCTCCAGCGGATAGATCGCATCTGATACGATCGGGAACGGCCTGAGCGCACCGCTCGCAAAGCCCGGCACCAACTCGCGCAGGATATCGCCCGCCTCCGGAGAAGACAGCGACAGCGAGTCGACGCCGAAGAACGTGTGCTTGCCGCGATAGAATGCGAAGATGTCGAACGGCACCGCCGTCTTGGTCGAGGCGATAAAGATCTGGCGGCCGAGATGCGCCAGCGATTTCGTTCCCGCTTCGTAATAGGGCTCGCCGACGGTGTTGTAGACGATATTCGCGCCCTTGCCCCCGGTCAGTTCACGGACGGTCGCTGCCACGTCGGCTCGGCTGGAATTGATGATCGTGATATCGCCGTGCGCATGACCGGCATAAGGCTCGTCCTTGCGCACGACGCCGATGACACGGGCTCCCTGCCAGGATGCGATCTGCGTCGCGGCCTGACCGACCTTGCCGTTGAGACCGAGGATCAGCACGGTTTCCCCCGGCTTCGGCATGCCGCTGCGGCGAAAGCCCTCCTGCGCGGTGACGAACGGAACGCCGATGCCGGCCGCTTCCGCGAGGCTGATATTGGCGGGCTTCTCCACCAGCGCCGATGCTTCCACCACGAGATGCGTGGCATGGGTGCCGTCGCACCTGATGCCGAGTTCGCCGGACGAGCCGAACACCTCCTTGCCGATCAGATCAGCGGGGCCATCGATCACGATGCCGGCGAAATCGCGGCCGGGCGTGCGCGGAAACACCGCGTGCGGCATCAATCCGAGCGTCGCCTTGGCGTCGGACGGATTGATCGCCGCAGCCCTGATCTCGACCAGAGCGCTGCCCGGCGCGACATCCGCGAGCACGCGCTGCTCGATACCGAGCGCGACATTCTCGATCCGCTCCGCCTTCGCAGCAACCCGCAAACATGTTGCCGTGATGCGGCCGGGCGCCCCCGCTGCTTTATTCGTCATCGAAAACTCACTTAATGGGAGGCTGCGGAAGCGTAGCGTCGCCGGGCTCCATCACGAAAGTGTAGTTCAGGCTGAACCATTCGCCGCCGACATCGGAGGCGGGCGGCGCCCCCTTACCCTTGCGGAAATCACCGACCAGCGCGCGTGTCACGCCGAACACCACATCGCTCTCCAGATACTGATCGTCATCGACGAAGATCTGCGTGATCAGGGTCTTGAAACCGGGCTTGTAGGCGAGAACATGCAGATGCGCCGGCCGGTACGGATGACGGCGCTGGGCCGCCAGCATCTGACCGGTGGGGCCGTGAGTCGGCACCGGATAGCCCGACGGTTTGACCGACCGGAAAGTGAAACGGCCGTCGGCATCCGTCTCGAACACGCCGCGCAGATTCATGTCCACCTGGCCGGCATCCTGGTTTTCATACATACCGGCCGGCGATGCCTGCCAGACATCCACCCGCACGCCGGCGAGCGGCACGCCCTGCGCATCGCGTATCCGGCAATCGACGAACAGCGGCGCGCCTGGCGTCGGCGAGCGCACGATCGAAGCGCCGTTCTCCATGCGTGGCGCATTGGCGCGCCAGAATGGGCCGAGCAGCGCCGCAGCGGTTTCGCTCGCACCGTCCTGTCCGTTGTTCAGCAGGCATACCAGCGTCGACAGACCGACGGCATCGCTGAACAGCACGCCTTCGTTATGGGCCTCGTTGGTGGTTTGACCGATCCGGTTG
>Ga0153956_1000833_pt1 | contig 31631 bp, 34 predicted proteins | sample TSFL040MetaG_FD_104704 | JGI IMG/M metagenome (GOLD analysis project Ga0153956, IMG submission 104704) | Attine ant fungus gardens microbial communities from Florida, USA - TSFL040 MetaG | ecosystem: Host-associated > Fungi > Mycelium > Unclassified | place: USA: Florida, Wekiwa Springs... | reverse complement strand
GGCATGAAGCTCGCGTGGTAGCCGTACTTGAGCGCGTACTCCTTGACCACGATGCGGTAGGTCATGCAGTCGTCGGCCATCTCGAGCGCGTTCTTGTAGCGCATGTCGACCTCGTGCTGGGACGGGCCGACCTCGTGGTGGGTGTACTCGACGTGGATGCCGAGCTTCTCCAGGGCGAGGACGGTCTCACGGCGCAGGTCGGAGCCCGCGTCGAGCGTCGTCAGATCGAAGTAGCCGCCCTCGTCGAGCGGCTCCGGCACGCCGCCCTCCGGCTTCGCCGAGCGGAAGTAGAAGTACTCGAGCTCGGGGCCGATGTTGTAGGCGTCGAAGCCCATCTCCTCGGCGCGTTTGAGCGCCCGGCGCATGATCCAGCGCGGGTCGCCCTCATAAGGGCCACCGCCGGGCACACGAATGTCACAGAACATGCGCGCGACCGCGTCGTGCTCCTCCGGGCGCCAGGGCAGGAGGTCGAAGGTCGTCGGGTCCGGCACGGCGAGCATGTCGGACTCCTCGATCGGGTTGAAGCCGGTGATCGAGGACCCGTCGAAGCCCATCCCGCCTTCGAAGGCGTCGTCGAGCTCGGCGGCGTTGACCGAGAAGCTCTTCAGCTGTCCCAGGACATCGGTGAACCAGAGCCGGACGAAGCGCACGTCGTGCTCCTTGCAGAGCTGGATGACATCCTCGGCGGTCTGCGGGCGGTCTGCCATTTGTGCGGTTGCCTCCTAGGCTCTGGGCGCGGTAAGCGCGCAACGATAGGCGAAGCTGGCGCGGAGGGGCGGACGAATGAACCGCGGAGGTGCGAAACCGCGTATTCCGGGTAGGGAATGGCCGTTTCAGGCTGCTTGAAACGACTCTCAAATCTCGGTATAACTTACGACACGTAAGTAAGAGGCTCAAAGTAAAGTAAAGGGCACGTAAAGGCTCTGTAAAGCGGATTCCCCCACCGATCCGGCCACCAGGCCAGAGACGAGAAGCAAGTTGACGGTAAAAACGGCAGTAAGCAGATTCCAGATCCACGACGAGTTGACGGCGCCGGACGAGAGCGCCCCGCTCATCAAGACCATTCAGGCGGCCGGCGGCGCGGTCACCAAGTTCGTCGGCGTGCTCGCCGGTTCTCCGGCCGTCCTTCGGGCCTACACGCGCATGCGCTCCGAGCTGCGCGGTGGCGTCCTTCCCCAGGCGACCCGCGAGCGGATCGCCCTGGCCGTCGCCGAGCATCGCGAGGACAGCTACAGCATCGCCCAGCACGCCAAGTCGGCGCGCCGCGCGGGGCTCGGCCTCGACGAGGTCTCCCGGGCGCGGTCCTTCACCTCCGCCGACCCGAAGGAGGCGGCGCTCCTCCTGTACCTGAAGGAGGCGCTCGACGCCGAAGGTCCGCCGCCGCTCCACCTGCACGAGGAGGCGCGGGAGATCGGCTGGACCGACGAGGAGATCCTCGAGGCGGTCGGCCACCTCGCCCTCAACGAGTTCCAGTCCCTGATCGCGAGCGCGGCGGCGCTGCCTCAGGACCAGGCGACGCCGCGGGTTCTCCCCTCGGCCGCCTAAGAGCTACGCATCCTGACGACCGGGCCCGGCGCGAGAGCGTCGGGCCCTTCGTCGTTCAGGGCCTAGTGGTCGGCGACCAGCGTCGCCGTGTAGAGCAGGCGCGCGGTGGCGTACTTGCATCCGTAGATCGCCCGCTTGCCCGGTTCTTCCTGCGGCTGCCCCTGGCGGATGTCGGTGGAGTTGGTGCAGGCGCCCGCTTCGCGGCTCGCCCGCCAGACGTTGCCCGCGCTCAGTTCCTGGGAGAACATCGGCGCCCAGGTCGACACGGTGACGCCGATGATGTCGCCCTTTTCCACCTTCAGCGAGGCGCCGAACTTCACCGTCTGCCCCAGATACGGCGAGAGCACCTTCACCGCCCCCTGTCGGCGCAGGTTGTAGCGCGGCGGGTTGGTGTCGGGAACCTTGCGGAGGATCGCCAGGCGCGCCTCCGGTGGCGTGCCGAAGAACCCGTTGAAGAAGCTCCGCTGGCTGTTGGTCGGCTGCGCCAGGGTCAGCGTCCACGACTTGATCGTCCCGTCGGTCCTGACCAGGAACGGGCTCTGGTTCTGGTCGGTGGAGACCTGGAAGCCGGTGACGCTGCCGACCGCCTGGCAGGGCGTGTTCGGGCAGGACGGATCGGGAGTCTCGGACGTCGCGCCGAGCGTCACCGTCGTCTTTTCCACCCCGGCGGCGGTCGCGACGGCGGCCAGTGCGATCACGGCGAGAGCGGCGGCGGCGAGCGCGAAAGCGGCCCGGGAAGTCCTCGACATCGGTACGGCTCCTCTCATAAAACGTCTACTGAGCAGGAAACTTTAACCCGCTGCAGCCGCGAGAGGTGCGCCACCGGGGGCGCCCGGCGCCGCCGCGCGAACACGCGCGCTAGCGGTTCTTCCGCGCGTATTCGATCGCGACCGCGTACTGGATCCGGCCGATGCCTTCGAATTCCAGCGCTTCGGCCGCCGCGGCGGTGAGGTCCCAGGCGCGCCCCCTGATGTAGGGGCCGCGGTCGATGACCGGGGCGACGATCGAGCGGCCGCGCCAGACGAACTTGACCGGGGTGCCGCAGGGAAGCGTCTTGTTGGCGACGCCGATCGTCGCCGGGCGCAGGACCTGGCCGCAGGCGGTCGAGCGTCCCCACATCGTTTTCCCGCCGTACCAGCTGGCGCCGGCGTAGCGGTATGGGGTGAACGACAGTTCGGCTTCGTTGAAGGCCGTGGTGGTCGTCGCTTCTTCGGTCGCTACGACTTCCGGAGCGGTTTCGACCGCGATCGGCGAGGCACCGCCGGTAGTGGCCTGGGCGCCGGGCACGATGGCGAGGGCCAGCACCACGAGGGCGCCGACCAGCAGCGCGGCGCGCGGCCAGATAGAGGAGCCTGCGGGGACAGCGGCTCCCGAGCAGTCGGATGTCGCCTTACGGCGCTGGAGGGATTTGTTCATGTCTCTTTCGGAGCGCTTGCGGGGTTAGCTGACGGGCTCGCGCTGAAAGAGCTGCGCTACGCGGCCGAAACCGCGACTCGCCCCAACCAATTGGGTCCCCCGCTCTCTGCGATTTGTGGCAAAGATTCAGCGGAAGTTGGCGCCAGGTTAGCAAACGCTAAGACAGAAAAATTGCGCTCACCCATCGCGACACCCGCAACTTGCAGCCTTCATCGGCCGTCGACGCCGAGCTCGGGATTCCTGCAAGGGGCCATGCGAGGCGTCCGGAAGGGTTCGAGGTGCCCCGGGCCCGACGCACACTGACCCCCCCCAGGGGGCCCCAACCTGCGGCGCACCTTCCGTCTGCATCCCGACCGTCCATTCCCGGCGCGTTCGCAGTTGCCGTCCTATGTACGGGAAAGTGCGAACACCCTCTGCGCCAAGCGAAAGAGGTGCCGGCCGGCCGTCCCTCTTCCAGCCCCTCAAATAGGAAGGCCCCGCTTTCGCGGGGCCTTCCGACAGCGAGCCTGTAAGCCGGATCCTGTCTTGAGCGGACATCTATCTCGTCGGGCCGGAGCCCTGACGGGGCGCCGAAGCGCACCTGCGACCTACCTGGACCTCGCCGAGCCGGGTCGATGGTCCTGCTTGGCCTTGCACCGGGCGGGGTTTGCCTGGCCGTCGTGTCACCACAACGCCGGTGCGCTCTTACCGCACCTTTTCACCTTTGCCTGTACGCGGCTCACGTGTGGCCGCGCCATCGGCCGTATGTTTCTGTGGCACTTTCCCGCGGCTTTCGCCGGGTGGGCGTTACCCACCGCCCTGCCCTTTGGTGTCCGGACTTTCCTCGAGGCGGATTTCTCTCCGCCCCGCGTCCGCTTGGCTCGCAAATAGGGAGGTTAGGGAGCCAGGCACCGAAAACCAAGCCTGCCAAGGACGCAGGGAGGGAGACGATGGGAGCGCACAAAAGTGCGTGACCCGAAGGCGAGCGACCGAGGACACCGGCAGGCGCCGGTTTGCAGGCGCCTGGTCAGACCTTGCGGAACACGCCGACGACCTTGCCCAGCACGCGGGCTTCGGTCGTGATGATCGGGTCCATTTCCTCGTTCTCGGGCTGGAGGCGGATGTGGTCGGACTCGCGGAAGTAGCGCTTGACGGTCGCCTCCTCGCCGATCAGGGCGACGACGATCTCGCCGTCGGTGGCGTCGTCGGCGGGCCGCACGATCACGTAGTCGGCTTCGAGGATGCCCGCGTTCTTCATCGATTCGCCGCGGATCTGGAGGATGTAGTCGCCGTCCTCCCCGCCGATGACATCGGGGACTTCGAGGTATTCCTCGATGTTCTCTTCCGCCAGGATCGGGGCGCCTGCGGCGACGGAGCCGACCAGCGGGATTCCGCCGCCGGGCTTCACCGCGCTGACCGCCTTGTCGACGCCGGTCATCAGCAGCTCGATCGCCCGCGGCTTCGAGGGGTCCCTTTTCAACAGGCCAAGCTTCTCCAGGTTCGCCAGGTGCGCGTGGACCGTGGAGGACGAGTGCAGGCCCACGGCTTTGCCGATCTCCCGCACCGTCGGCGGGTAGCCGGTCTTGGCCGCGTACTTGCGGATGAAGTCGAAGATCTCCTTCTGCCGCTTGGTCAGGTCAAGGTCCATGGGCTCCGTTTTCCTCCAATTGCCTGGGTGCGCTCTGAGACGAACACTTGTTCGCAGAGTACCCCTTCCTCCGGACGCTCGCAAGACGCCCGTGGCGCCGCGTCTCGACCTGGAAGCGGTCTCGATACGCGCCGGGCGTGATCCCCAAGGTCCGGCTGAAGTGTCGATGGAGGTGGCTTTGATCCGCGAAGCCGGTGGCGGCGGCAGCCCGCGCGGGCGTCTCCCCCCGCTCGAGCAGTCGACGGGCCGGCCGGATCCGGTGGGCGACCAGGAACGCATGGGGAGGCAGGCCCGTCCGCTCGCGGAACAGACGGATCAATCTGAACTTGTCGACCTGCGCGACCGCGGCAAGTTGTTCGAGGCTTACGTTGCGGTCGAAGTGCTCGCCGATGTAATCGCGGGCAAGCGTCAGCGCGCGATCGTCGTGCTCGCCAAGGCGCTGCCGGCTCCGTCGCCTTGACCCCGACCGGCGCTCGATCACCAGGCGCAGCCAGGTGGCGACGAGTTCGTCCGTCTCCAGGCGAGTAGCCGGCGCGTCGAGCTCCGCATGCATCCGCCGGAAGCCGGCGATCAGCTCGGGGTCGGAGATGATCGGCTCGGGGAAGACCGGCTCCCCCATCTGGGACGAGTCGTCGCCGGCGAGCTCCCCCAGGCCCTGGGACTCGACCACGATCAGCCGGGAGAACCAGGCGCCACCTTCGGCGGCGACTCCCGAGTGAGGAGCGGCGGGGTCCCAGGCGACCAGTGACCCGGGCCCGACCAGGCGTCGCTCGCGACCGCGCCGGGACCGCATCGCTCCGGCCGATATGTGGCCGAAGACGTACTCGCCCCGCGGCTCGATCGAGTACCGGTCGGTACGGCCGGCCATCAACAAGACCCGCGCCTCCGCGGCCGGGCGCCAGATCCGGACCGGGTCGCCTGCCATACCGACGATGTTACGCGGCAAGAACGTTCAAGACGGCGGCCCGAGCGGCGCCTACGGTCGGACCATGAACATCACTCCACACCTAGTCGTTCAGGACGCCCAACGCGCCGCCGCCTTCTACGTCGAGGCATTCGGAGCGGAGGAGGTGTCACGAGTGCCCATCCTCGACGGTCGGCTGATGTCGGTCGAGCTGCGACTCGGTGACGGCTTCCTGCACCTCGCCGACGAGTTCCCCGAGATGGGCGTGCTGGCACCGCCCTCGATCGGCGGCACCCCCGTGGTCCTCGCCCTCGACGCCAGCGACGCCGATGCCGTCTTCGCCCAGGCGATCGCCGCCGGCGCCGAGGTGCGCCAACCGATCCAGGACACCTTCTGGGGAGAACGACACGGCCAGCTCGCGGACCCCTTCGGACACCTGTGGAACGTCGGCCAGCACCTCCGCGACGTCCCTCACGAGGAGGTCGTGCTGGAGGCCGCGAAACTGTTCGGCGGCGAAGGTCAGTCGGGCGAGTAGCTCCCGTTCAAATCGCCCTCCCCCCGGCGCCGCTCCATCTCCAGAACCACCATCGCCCCCACAAGACCTCCCGAAAGGGTGACGGACGATGGGCGCAGCATCCCAAGACGCCCGCCCGCCAGAAGACTTGAAGGCAAGCGGCCGGGCACCGTCAAGCACAGCCGCAACGCGAAGAGGAAGCCCGCAACCGGTCGCTCCGAGTAGGCCTCGAAATCCGCCTCGATCCTCCCCCGTCTCTGATCATCGGCCGCAGGCGGCAAGCGGCTCAGGCCCCGCTTGAGCAAAGCCCGGTTCAGCTGGCAGAGGAGTGCCGAGGATTCGCGGGCGAGCATGCCGCCGATGGCGGTGCCGAGGATCGCGACAAGCAGGGTCTCGATCATCCGCTCGCTGGGCTCGACATCCACATCGCCATCCCACCCAACCACATCCCCAAACGCCTGCCAAAGCTCCCCGGCCGATCGAGCCGAAGGCGGCAGCCGACAAAGCTGAGGAATGCCCTGCCCCGTTAGTCTTCCAGCCAGCACCACCACGAGCGGCTGTGGCGGAACTGGTAGACGCGCAAGGTTGAGGGCCTTGTGGGTGGAAACACCCGTGATGGTTCGACTCCATTCAGCCGCATAGAATTAGAAGCCCCGCAATCCGCCGTCTGGTGCGGATTGCGGGATCCGGTTCCCGTGGTCCTTCCCTCAATTTTCCCTCAGAGGCACCAGAATCTCCGTTGCGACCGGACTCGCGCGGCTGCGCGGCCCGCGCGTGGCGCTGGCAAAACCAGCTGGCACGACCTCCCCCACGGCGACGATCGTCCCGTCGGGCTCGACCGCGACATCGTGCAGCTCCTCGCCGCCGGTTTCGGAGATCCGCAGCACGCCTCCTGCGCCGGACGGCCGGGGATGACCGTGCCGCCGTGGCCGAAGCTCGAGTCGGGCGCGCCCGACGAGTTGAAACGGGCGAGAGCCGGCGCCAGCGCCCCCGCGTTGTCGAAGTAGCCGGCGAGGACGACATCGCCGTTCCCGTGCCGGGCGACCGCTTCCGCCTGCAGCACCCCGCCCTCGGATCCCCCCTTGCGCTGGTGGAGCCTGATCCTGGGGGTGAAACCACCTTCGCCGAAGGATCTGTCGAGCGAGCCGTCGCGACCGATCCGGGCCGCGGCGAAGTAGTGGCCGCCGCGGGCGATCGGATAGACGGCGGCGAGGAGCTTGCCTCCCTCGGTGAGGCATTTCACGGGGCGCCCCTACGGTTCGTGAGCCGCAGACGACCCATCCAGGGCGCCGCAAGCTGTCTCTACCAATAACGATACTCGGCGCAGAGCGCGCCCTACGATCACCCGGAGAGACGGGCGAGCAGCAGGCTCGTCCCCGGCGACGAGCCTCCGCCTTCCGGGTTCAACAGGCTCCCGCCGAGCAGGGTGCCGCCGGACAGTGCCAGGGCCGCGTGGGCGATTCCTTCGGTCTTCGGTTTCAGGACGTAGAGACCGTCCCGTCCGAAACCCCGATCGGGCCGGCCGTCCGCCAGATTGCGGAAGACGGCGAACGAACGCACCCGGTTGGCCGGGGATATTTCGGTGCGGCCGACGGTGACGACCTTGCCGTCCGACTGGACCGCCATCCCCAGCAGGGTCCCGAGTCGACGCGGGTGGACATCGGCTTCCACCCCCTTGTCGCCGAAGCTGCGATCGAGCTTGCCCGACGCCGAATAGCGGGCGAGGAAGACCCGGTACTTCGAGAAGCTCCCGCCCATGCCGGCGACGACGATGCGGCCCCCGGACGCAAGCCCGAGCGCCGCGTCTTCGCAGCAGACGTGACTCTGCAGGTCCAACGTCACCTCACCGTCGCCGCCGCCGAAGCTGCGGTCGAGTCGACCGTCGGCGTCGAGGCGGGCGAGCAGGAGGTTCGAGTCGAGGTAGCCGACGACGAGGATCTTTCCGCTCGCCAGCACCTGGACCCCGCGCAGCGTCGAGTAGTAGCTGCGATGAGCGCCCTTGAAGAGAACCTGGCCGCCCTCGCCGAAAGCCGGGTCGGCCTTGCCGTTCGGCCGGTGGGCGTAGAGGACGCCGGCGGGGGCGGCGGCACCGACGCCTTCTTCGTCCCGACCGCCGGCCGCGAGGATGGTTCCGGCCTTGGTGACGGCGACGTCGTGGAGCGCGGTGCCGCCGCGACCCTGCGGCGCCTTGCCGAGGATGCCGTCACCGGAGAAGCCCGGGTCGAGCGAGCCGTCGGCGCGGTAGCGGGCGATCAGGGGCGAGAACTCGGTCGGTTCCTTGACGCCTTCCTCGGAGAAGCCGGCGACCACGAGCTTGCCGTCGGGCGCGACGGCGATCGCTTCGGCCTGGGGGGCAAGGTTGTCGAAGCCGCCGAAGGGAAGCTTCAGCGGCGCCGTGAAGCCGCCCTCGCCGAAATCGGGGTCGGGGGTCTCGGCCCCGGTGAGCGCGACGGCACCGAAGTACCCGCTGGTGCCGCCCGATCCGCCCAGGGCCCCGTAGACCGTCGTTCCCGATCCGCGCGCGAAGTCGAAAACCCCTGCCTGTCGCGCGGCGGCTTCGCTGGGCAGCGGAACTTCGACGACGCTCGACGGCCCGCTCCCCGCGGCTCCCGCCATCGCCGCCCCGCCACCGCCCAGCGCGATCAGGCAGCAGAGCCCGACCGCGACCCGGACGACCCCCCGTACCGATCTTATGCCCTCCCCAAACCGACCGGAGCGCAGGAGTCGCGGAGCGCGGCGACTAGAACGGGGCAAGTGGACCCGCCTTGGAACCGGTGATTCGCGTGATGTTTCCGGATCCCTCGATCCCCACATATCCCGACTTATAGGTCGCATCGGCGGCCGAAAGCAGCTGGGTGAATTCGCCGCCCGTCTTCGTCCAGACTGACACAGTTCCGGCTTTGGCGGCCAGGGCGAAGGAGCTGCCGACCGGAAGGCTGTAGCCCGGTTTCGACGCCAGCACCGTCTTGGTGCCCGACACCCACTTGGAGAGGACGACTTCGAAGACCGGCTGGGTGGTGCTTTCGGTGAACCTCAGCTCGTAGTCGGACTTGGCCGTGGCCGGCGTGGCCATATCCAGCCAGAGCGAGAAATAGCGTTCGGAGATCGTCGGGTTCTGGCCCTCGGTCGCGACGACAGCATCGCCTGAGCCGCCGTCGTACCAATTGGTGCGCGTCCAGTAGGCGCCGGCGACCGACGAGAACGCCTCGACCGGGCCCCAACCCGATGCGGCTTGGCCGGTGTTGGTGGTCCCCGCCGAATCCCAGGCCAACGCCGCCCAGTTGCCGCCGGCCGAGAGCGGGCTTTCGCTGCGATTGAAGGCGTCGCGGGATTCGATCGCTTCCAACGCCCCGCTCATCCCCGTCGCCACGACCGGCACCGGCCTTGAAGTTGGTGAGGCGGGTGATGTTGCCGGCCCCGTCGAGCCCGGCGTTCCCACCAGAGTAGGCGGAGTCTTCCGCGCTCAGCAACTGGGTGAAGCCGCTGCCGGTGTTGGTCCAAGCGGTCACGCTCGAGCCTTGGTCGACGATCGCGAACGAGTTGCCCGGCGCCAGGGTGTATCCGGTTTTGGTGCCGAGGGCGGCCTGCGTCCCGCTCGCCCATTTCGACAGCGTCACCGTGTAGGTATTCGCTGCCGTCTCGGTGAAGCGCAGCTCGTATCCGGATTTGGTGGTCGCGGTCGGGGTCGACAAATCGGGCCAGAGCGAGAAATAGCGTTCGTTGATTTCCGGACTGACCGCCAAGGTCGTCACCGCCGCGACGCCGCCGCCGGTGTCACTGAGGACCGGTGAGTAGAAGTCACCGTTGATGGTCGGGAAGCCCGCCGTCGGCCGCCACCCGGTGGTGCTGGCTTCGCCCTTGCCCGCAGCCCAGCCGAGCACGGTGAAGTTGGCGGCGAAGTCGTTAGTGGAGGACGCCGATCCGTTGAACGGCTCGACCACTGGCATGCCGGCGAGCATCGGGCCGCTCACCGGGGGCAGCGGCGTTGTAAAGGTGGCGTCTTTGCCGATGACCGTCTCGCCGCCCCCGATCGCTTCGACGCGCTAGTGGTACGTCGTGCCCGACACCAGACCGGTCACCGCCTGGCTGACCGCGATCGGCGTCGTGCCCGAGCCGATCGCCGCCGGCGAGGCGGGCACTTTGCTGCCGTAGGCGGTCGTCGTCCCGTCGGCGAACTGGTATTCGACGGCCATCCCTTCCGGGTTCACGGTGCCGTTCAGGGTCGTCCCGGTCGGAGTGAGGGCGGTGGCCGCGCCGGTCGTCGGGGTCGGCAGTTTCAGGGTGGTGAATTCCTGGTCTTCGCCGTAGGTCCGCCCGCTCGCGTTGTTCGCGGTCACCCGGTAGTGGTAGGTCGTGTTGGGAGCGAGCCCGCTGACGGGTTCGCTCTCGGCGACCGCGGTCGCCCCGGAGCCGGCCGATTTCAACGACGTCACCGAGCCGTAGGAAGTGGTGGTCCCGTATTCAAACTGATAGGTGGTCGACTGCACCTCGGGGTCGATCGAGGCACCAAAGACGGCGCTCTGGCCTTTGACGCTGCTCGCCACCGCGGTTTCGGCGGTCGGCGGCATCTCCACACAGGCGTCGCCGATCCCGTCCCCGTTGGCGTCTTCCTGACCCGGGTTGTAGACCGAGGGGCAGTTGTCGCCCGCGTCGGAAACGCCGTCGCCGTCGCCGCGGGCGGGTCGCAGGCGTCGCCCTGGCCGTCCATGTCGGTGTCGGCCTGATCGGGGTTGGCGACCGTCGGGCAGTTGTCCGCCCCGTCGGTGACCCCGTCGCCGTCGGAGTCGGCTTCTTCTGCCGGCACGATCATTCTTCCGGTTCCTCGACCCGGCTTTCGCCGATCTGTTCGGCGATCTGGTTTTCGTCCAGAGCACCACCATAGGTGGTGAAGGCGGAGACTACGCCGGCGAGGAAGTGCGCCGGGCCAGGGCCTGCGCCGATCGAGGATTCGACCGCGTTGCCGGTCGTCGGCATCACGCTCTAGCCGTAGCCGAGCTGGTACGGGTAGCCGTCGACGTGGAGCGTGATCGTTTCGCCTTCCAGGGTCCCGGCGACGTGGTGCCAGGCGGTGTCGGTGATCGGAGGCGAGGCGACTTCGGGAGCACCTGCTTCGAGACCCGCAGCGAAGACGAGGCTGCCGTCCGGTTCGCGGTAGATGAAGGCGCCGCCGCCGTTCGCTTCGCCGCCCGAGAAGATGAATTCCCTTTCGGTCGGGTTGGCCTGGGCGAATTTGACGAAGCCCGCCACCGAGTATCCGCGTTCATTTTCGTGTGGGGCGCTCTGGGCGCCGACGTCGACGTAGTCGTCTTTGCCGTCGAGCTCGACCGCAGTCGGTTCTTCGATCAGGTCGAGTGGCCCCGGCACCCCCAACGTCGGGCCGGGGCCGTTCACCGAGGCACCGACACCCGCGGCCTTGTAGGTTCCGTCGTTGCCTCCACCCTCGTTGGTGACGGCGGTGCCGCTGGTGTCGGCCAGAAGGAACACGTTGTGGAGTTCGATGGGTGACCGGCAGCCAGTTCGGATAGACGGCAGCGCCTGTGTTGTGGACGCCGTCGCAGTGCTTGACCCTCTTGTCGAGACCTCTGTCGACGTACGCCTGGTCGCCTTCTTTGTGGTCGCCGCAGTCGATCAGCTTGTCCGATCCTTTGTCGAGCGCGTCGATTTTGTCTTTGCCGCGCCGGCCGATCAGCGTGTCTTTGCCACCACGGCCGAGGAGAAGATTTGATTCGTTGTTGCCCTTGAACACGTCGCCGTTGGGTGATCCCTCGAGGTTGCCGATGTTCGTGAGGTCCTCTTTTTTACTCTTCGGGCAGCCGCCTTTGGCGACACCCACCTGACCGAGTGATTCCGCCTGTAGATCACCGCCGGGGAGGGCGAGGTCGTATTCGGTGCGCGGGCTCATCGCGGGCCTCCTGGTGGCACCGTGACAAGGCTACCTCCCGTCGGTAGGCCCGGGCACGGACCGGAGATCCCCCGCGAGCAGGGGCGACGCCGTCAGGCCGACCCGTGGCCCCGCCGCCGGCCGCCGCGGCCTCGGCCTCCGGGGCGACCACCGCGCCGGAGGCACAGGCTGAGGTCGAGCCGCCCGACGTCGGCGTCGGGTTCGACCTCGCTCGCCGTGCGCCGTCCCGGAAGCCGGCCGGGCGGACCCTAAGCTAAGCCGGGCAGAAGGAACGGGGCGGATCACCGCCGTCGACCCCCGCCCGATCTCGGCGGCGTCGTTCGCCGCCGTCCGGACGACCCGGGCGGGCCCGCCGCGAGAGCCGGGCGGTCCTCCACCCCTCGGCGCTCGGAATGCGTCGAGCTACGTCACCCACCTTGGCCGGAAAGGCGATCGTGGCGAGCGCCGCACAACCGATCTCGCGACGAGCGCCCGGTGCCGGCGAACCGGCGCGACGTCGGCCCGGCGCTCGATCACCCTCCTGCCGCCGGCGCCCCCGGACGCTACGGTCTCCTCGTCCCCCCGGCCGCGCGCCCGACGACACGTAGGAATGCCCCGGCCGAGACCAGGCCGAAGCCCGCATCGCGACATGCCTTCACCTGCTCCCGGGTCGGGAAGGAGAAATATGACCCTCCCGACTGCAGGGTCGCCCCGGCCCGCCTCACCTCCAGGTGGTCGAGCACCTCGGTGTAGAAGCCGACTCCGGCGCGGTTGACGAGGTCGTCCTGCTCGAGGACGGTGCCGGCCCGCGCGACGACCTCGATCTGCCCGAGGATAGGCCCGGTGTCGATCGTCTCGTCGACGATCTCGTGGGCAGTCATCCCGAAGCGCGCGCCGTTCTCGATCGCCGAGAAGAGCACCGGGAAGAGGCCCCGGCACTCCGGCAGGCGGGCGGCGTGGAAGTTGACGACACCCCGAGGGAGCGCGTCGATCGTGGCCTGGCGCAGGATCTGGTCGAACCAGTAAATGGTGAGGAGCTCGACCTCCTCGGCCCTCAGCGCGTCGAGCACCTCCGGGGCGTTCACGTCGTCGACCTTGATGTGCCGGATGTCGTACTCGGCGCAGAGCTCGGCGACGCTCCGCCGCCGCCGGGCGAGCCCCACCCGCGAGCGTGCCCTGTCGAGGACCAGCCACAGGTCATAGAGCGGGAAGGAGAAGGCCAGGTAGGCGACGAAGGCGGGGCCGGATCGACGTAGGTTCTCGAGCGTCTGGGACACCGCCCCGCCCCGCTGGGGGCGTTCGACGTTGGAGGTGACGACCAACTTGAGGTCGTCACGGTGCTCGGTGATCAACTCTTCCATGGCAGCGCCCACCTGGGCGCACTCGGTCGTCATCAGCGCCAGTCTCATCTCGTCCTCCCATCGATCGCGGCGTCCCGCTGCCCGGCTATGTATTCGGCCATCGCCTCGAAGGACCCGACGATCTCGGGGGAGAGCTCTTCCCCCCACTCGATGCCGAGCCGGTCTTCGACCTCGACCAGGAACTCGAGGATCCGCACCGAGGTCAGGCCGAGCGCCCGGATCGTCTCCGGGCCGCTGGTCTCGAGGTCGGCCGGGACCTCCTCCGCGGCCACCTCGCGGAGCAGCTCCACCAATACGGCGACGGTGGGCCCGGTCCTCTCCGCGCTCACAGCAGCCGCTCCTCGGGCGGCTCGGCCAGCGTGCCCCCCTCGACCGCGGCGACGAACTCCTGGACCGAGGACTCGAAGCGATCGGTGGCCTCGAAGTACGGCAGGTGGCCGCACTCCGAGAAGACATCCACCCGCCCCCGGCCGATCAGCCTCATCATCTCCAGCGCCGCGCCCCGCGAGGCGGTGAAGTCGTCGTCGCCGACGATCAGGAGGGTCGGACACGAGAGCCTGCCGAGGAGATCGACCTCGTCGCTTGCCTCGAGCGAGGCCTCGAGGTTCTCCGCCAGCTGCGCCTTCGAGTTGATCGCGAGGAACCGCTCGCGGAGCGCCAGGTAGGTCGCGCCACGGCCCTCGGCGACCAGCTTGTCGCCGAAGACGATCGGGTAGATCAGGTCGAAGAGGCCCTGCGCGCCGTCGGCCTCGAGTGCCGCGAGCCAGGACCGCACGATCCGTTTGCGCCGCCCCTTCCCCCAGGGGCTGATCGACGGGCCGGTGAGCACGAGACCGCTGACCCTGTCCGGATGGGCGACGGCGAAATCGCGGCAGATCAGGGTGGAGATCGAGCTGCCGACGAGATAGGTCCGCTCGACCCCGAGATCGTCGAGCAGGTGACGTAGGTCCTCGACGTGCTGGGAGAACCTCGCGGGTGCCTCCACCGAGGCCCCCTGGTTTCGCAGGTCATAGGTGAGTATCCGGTTGCGCCGCACCAGCTCGCCGGTGAAGTTCCGCCAGGCGGTCGCCATCACGTAGATCGTCGAGACGAAGGTCAGCGTCGGTCCCTCGCCGCGGAGCTCGTAGTACATCGGCTCCCCGTCGGCGGTCTCGTGGATCCGGCCGCTCTCGCCGTAGCGCAGGTCGAGGGCCTCGATCTTCTCCGCGTCCATCAGGGCGCCGCCTCCCCGACCCGCTCGCCCCGCCTCTCCCCTTCGAGGTGCTCGACGTACCACGACACGAATTCCCCGATCCGCTCAGGCGACATCGGGAAGGCGCCGCTCTCGGCGCCCAGGGCGGCGTCGCTGTTGCGGCGGTCGAACTCGAGGGTCTGTCGGATGTAGCTGCCGTAGAAGAGCAGCCGCTCGTTCACCTGCCTGTCGATCGAGGTCAGCTCGTCGGGGGAGGTGACATAGCGCGGGGGCCTGATCCCGACCAGGTCGGAGACGACCGAGAGGCCGGTCTCCAGCCGCGGAGGCCGCGAGTTGGTCAGGTGGAAGACGCTCGCCTCGCTGTCCGACATGCTGATCGCGACCGCCGACCTCGCCACCAGGTCGATCGGGATCACGTTGATCGGCACTCCGCCGTCCGCGATCAGGCGGATCGGGCGGTGCATCAGCATGTCGCCCAGCACCTCGCCCACGCGTTCGCGGAGCAGTCGCAGGTTGCGGACGAAGCCGTAGAGGCCGGTGAACGCGGTGGCCGCGTGGGTGCTGCTGTGGCCGATCACGATCGAGGGCCTGAAGATGCGCCGGCGTGGCAGGTCCGACGCCATCACGAGGTGCTCCGCGGCGAGCTTGGTCCGCTCGTAGGTGTTGTTCGAGGGGCTGTCCGGCGGAGGCACCTCCTCGCCGACGAGCCCGGTGCGGGCACCGCCCACGTAGGCCGTGCTGATGTAATTGAAGACGGGGGCCCCGAGGAGCCCGGCGAGGGCCAGGGCCTGCTCGGTCCCCCCGACGTTCGCCTTGGCGATCTCCTCCTCGCGCTCGTCCTCGAACGCGAGCGAGGCCGCCGCGTGCCAGAACTCGATCACGTCGGGCAGCCCCTCCACTTCGACCCCGCACCCCGGCAGGGTCAGGTCGCCGGCGATGGCGCTGCAGCGATCGAGCGCCGGACCGAGGAGGTCCATCTCATCGTACTCACGGCACGCCCGCTCCAAGGAGGAGCGCAGCCGCTCGGCCGGGGTCTCGCCGTCCCTGCCCGGCCTCACCACGCAGAGGATCGGCTCCTCGGTCTCGCGGACCAGCTCGAGGGTGATCGCCCCGCCGACGAAGCCGGTCGCACCGGTCACGAGCCTCGCGCCGCTCACCGGGCCACCGCCTTGCCCACGCCGAGCGGCCAGTTCTCGGGCGACTCCCCGTGTCGGTTGATCACCGCGAGGGCGATCCGCTCCAGTCCGAACGCCGAACAGGCGCTGTGCGCGATCCCGCCGCCGGCGCCGATCCGGAAGGTGCCTCCGAAGTGGTCCTTGTGGTAGTTCGAGGACGCGATCGCCTGGCGCGTCCCCCCCTCGACCTCCGCGACCAGCTCCCACTTGAGCTGTTCGCTTTCCTGGAGCGGCTTCATCAGTCGTGCGGCGCCGCCGAAGAACGGGTCGGTCGCGGGCTCCACCGCCACCTCGAGCTCCAGGGAGGAGAGCCAGTCGCGGGCCCGCTCGAGCCATCGCCCGCGCCACTCCGTCACCGACTCCGGCTCGCCCACCCGGACGAACTCCCGCATCCTGAAGGACCTCATGCGGCCGGGCTCGTGGCTGCGCTCGTGCCGGTAGCAGTAGCCCGTGATGTCCACGGTGCACGGCTCCACGAGCTCGACGTCCTCGAGGTGCGGATAGACCTGGTAGCACACCGCCGGCAGGACGACGACGTCGCTCATCCGATGCTCCTCGCTCCAGTCCCGGCCGGCCTCCATCTCGCCGACCAGGGACCGCCACCGCTTCTCGTCTCCCTCGTAGGTGTGGACCGCCCCGAGAAGATGGGGAAAGGCCTCGACGTAGCCCGCGCGCTCGACCACCGAGCGGGCGATGACCGGCTGGATCCCCAGCCGGGTCGGACGCTCCTCTTCCGCCGCGACGGTGAGGCCCGCCTGCAGCGCGTCGATCAGCTCCTCGAAACGGGGCCCGTAGGTGGCGAGGCCCGGCGCCTCACCCTGCATCATCAAGTCGTCGAATACCACCTTGTCCCCCTCTTGGTTCGATTTCCGTCGGTCCCTCGGCGGGGCCGTCATGGGTAGCGCTCGAGCAGCAGCGAGGCCGAGTTGCTCTCGGCCAGGCGGGAGTTCGAGATCATCAGCCGGGCCGAGAAGAGATCGCGGAGCAGGCGCGAGATCGAGGCGGGGCCGTTCTCCGCGTAGCCGGCCATCCCACAGACCTCCAACGCCTCGACGGCTATCTCCACCGTCAACCGCGAGGCGGCGAGCTTGAGGTTGTTGACGAGGATCCCGAACTCCCTCGTCGCGGCGCCCGTCTCCAGGACCTTGCCCTCGTATCGGTCGATCGTCTCCCCGAGCAGCGCGTCGAGCGTCTGCAGGCGGGCGCTCGATCCCACCAGCGCGCCCGGGTGGGAAGCCTGCCCTCTCTTCCCGCGCAGGCAGGCGGTGGCCCTCGCCAGCGCCTCTTCGGCGGTCCCGATCCAGACCGCGCTCCAGAGGATGTGGGAGAGTGGCACCATCGTCAGCGCGGCGATCTCCCCGAAGGGGTCGGGAAGGATCTGGTCCTCGCCCACCGTCGCCTCGATCAGGAACGGCGGACTACAGGTGCCGCGCATCCCCATCGTCTCCCAGCTCGCCCGCTGCTCCAGGGTCGTCTGCTCCTTCCTCGCCGACACCAGGACCTGGTCGCCCTCGGCGGCCTCCGGGGACCGGCGGGCGGTGATCAGGAACCCCGACGCCTGTGCCCCATAGGAGATGGTCGGCGCCTCCTTCCTCAGCGCCACCACGCCCCCCTCGGCCTCGCAGGCGACGCGGCTGCGCCGCAGGTCGCCTCCGACGCCCGCCTCCGAGGTGACGGAGGCGATCAGGCCGCCGTCCCGCAGGATCCGGTCGAGCAGCGCGTCGAGCGACGCCGTCCCGCCGTGCCGGGCGAGACAGGCGATCTGCACCTGGTGCATCGCCCACACCATCGCCGTGGACGAGCAGCCCCTGGCGAACACCCGGCCGACCGCCGCGAGCTCGGCCGTCCCGAGCTCCGGCCCCGAGAGGCGACGCGGTGCCGCCGCGGCGAGGAGCCCGGCCTCCCGGACCGCGGCGATCGAGGGGCCGGGGAACGACGCCGCCCGGTCGACCGGGCCGGCCGCGGAGCGCAACACCTCGACCACGCCTCGGGCACGCTCCAGCGCGCTCTCCTCGGCCGCTCCGATCTGGACGCTCATGCCGTGGGCCCCGCGGCCACCAGCGGCTCCGCAACGGCGAGGATCGCCTCCACCGTCGCGAAGCTCGCATGGCTCATGCTCTCCGGGGGGAACTCGACCTCGAACTCTTCCTCGAGCTCGAGCATCACCCGCACGGCCGCCTTCGACGCCATGCCCGCCTGCCAGAGATCGCCCTGGTCGCCGAGCGCCTCGACATCGATCCCGGTCATCTCGGCGATGACCTGCCGGACCCGCTCTCTCATCTCATGCTCCTCTCGTGGATCGCCTCTCCCGTCGCCGTCGCCTCTCCCGTCGCCGTCGCCAGGGACCCGCGGGCGGCGAGCTCCCGGTCCGCGAGGTCGGCGAGGAGCTTCCTCACCCGCGTCCTCGCCAGGGAGCGGCCCTCCCGCGCCTCCAGCGCGAGGGTGTGCAGGAGGTACCAGCGCCGCGCAAGGCCGGTCAACGCCCCGGCGGCAGGAAGGAATCCAGGGTCCGTCTCGGCGGCGGCGGCCACGACCCGGGAGGCGTAGAGGCGCTCGGCGGCCACGTCGGCGACGTCGAGGTCCCCGGGCTCAAAGGTTTCCGCCGCCACCGCGAACGCGGCCAGCACGGCGGCGTCGGCGCCCCCGTGCGAGGTCGCGTCGGCCGCCAGGGACGCCGCGGCGGCCAGGGAGTCGAGCTGCCGTTCGAGCGCGCCCGAGCACAGCATGGCTTCGTGGCGCTCCACGCACGACGCCGCGCGGAGACCGGCGTATTGCTCGGGCGCGATCCGCGACGGGCGCGGTTCGTTCATCGGGTCGCAGAAGGTGACGCCGTCCGGCTCCGCGCAGAGCACGATCACCGCGTGCACCAGGTGCGTCCGGCCGCGGTGCGGGGAGGGGATGCCGAACGAGTCGACGCCGGCGATGACCGGCAGACCGGCCTCCAGCTGCGAGCGCTCCATCAGCTGCGCCTCGGCCCAGGATCCGGCATGGCGGACCTCGACCCGCAGGCCGCACTGCGCCTCGAGGTTCGCGCCCCAACGCCCGCCTGCGCCGAGCTTCGCCCCCCGGCCGGGCCACGAGAAGCCCCAGGACAGGCCCGGCGCCCACCCGGCCGCCTCCAGGCCCATCGCGTCGAGCACGTTGGTCGCCGCCTGCTGGAAGCAGCTCCCGAACGGCGCCTCGCCGACGTAGCGCAGCCCGCTGTGGAGATCCTCGATCACGCCCGGCTACCTGCCCGCCGCCTCGGGCGCCTCGCCGGGCTCGAAGGAAGGCGTGCCCGCCGCGCCGCTCCGGCCCCTGCCGGGCATCCACCAGTTCCATGACCCCAGCAGCTCCATCGTCGCCGGGACGAGGACCAGCCGGGTCACCGTTGCGTCGAGGGCGATCGCGACCGCGCAGCCGACGCCGAGCTGCTGCACAACCTGGATCCCGGTCGCCGCGAAGGTCACGAAGACCGTGATCATCAGCAGCGCCGCCGAGGTGATCACCGAGGCGGTCGAGGCCAGCCCCTCCTCGACGGCGAGCCGGTTGTCGCCCGTCGCCAGCCAGCGCTCCCGGATCCGCGAGAGGAGGAACACCTCGTAGTCCATCGAGAGCCCGAAGACGACGGCGAGGATCAGGGGCAGGGCCATCGCCTGGACGTGGCCGAGCGCCTTGAAGTGGGTCAGCCCACCCAGCCAGCCCCACTGGAAGAGGGCGACGACCGCGCCGTAACCGGCGGCGACCGAGAGCAGGTTGGTGAGGATCGCCTTCACCGGGAGGACGACGCTGCGCAGGAGCAGCAGGAGCGTGAGGTAGGCAAGGACGAGGACCGCGGCCGCCAGCAGCGGCAGCGAGCGTTCGATCATCGCGATCAGGTCGTTGCCGCTGGCCGTCGCGCCGCCCACGTCCACTTCCTCGGCGCCGGGCCCGAGCAGACGGGGTGCCTCCGCGCGGACCCGTTCGACCAGCGCGCGGCTGGCACCGCTCTCGTAGTCCGAGCGCGACCGGATCGAGAGCACCGAGGCCTCGCCGGCGGCGTCCGTCACCGCGGGGCCGACCGCGAAGACCGCCGGATCGGCCCGCACGGCCGCGGCGAGGCGGCCGACGGCCTCCTCGCGTCGCGCCGCCGGCAAGTCCCGGCGCCAGCTGACGGCGACAACGATCGGCGCGTCGGAGCCGGGGCCGAGGAGTCGCGCGGAGAGCCGCGACGCCGCGTGGATCTGATCGCCGTCGGGAACCTGCCTGAGCGTGTCGTCGCCGGCCCTCAGCGAGAGCACCGGCACGGCGAGGAGGAGGAGCAGGGCCGCCGAGCCGACGAGCGAGAGGGCGGGACGCCTCATCACGCCTAGCGTCCACCGTCGCCAGAAGCGGCGCGATCCCGAGCCGTCGCGCCCGAACCTCCTCCGTCCGAGACGCTCGCCGAGCAGCGTCATCACCGCCGGGAGGAGGGTGAGGGTGGCCGCGACGGAGACCAGCACGACGATGATCGCGCCGACCGCCATCGAGCGCAGCGCCGCGTTGTCGACGACGAAGATCGCCGCGAGCGAGAGCGCGACCGTCCCCCCGGAGAAGAGGACAGCCCGTCCCGAGGTGCCGAGCGTCGCCGCGCGGGCCTCCTCGACGGTGGCACCCCTCCTCAACTCCTCGCGGAAGCGGACCAGGAGGAAGAGCGAATAGTCGACCGCCACCCCGAGGCCGATCATCGACGCCATGTTCTTCGAGAAGACCGAGACCCCGAAATGGAGCGAGATGAGGTAGATGGACGCGGCGGTGATCGTCAGGCCGGCGGCGGCGAGGAGCAGCGGCAGGACCGCCGCCGTGAACGAGCCGAAGATCAGCAGCAGCAGGACGAAGAGGACGGGGAAACCGATCGCCTCGGCCCGCTCGAGGCCGCTCTCCGAGGCGCTCTGGAGCGCCTCGGCCTGCGCGCCCCTGCCACCGAGGTAGATCGTCGTGCCCGTGGCGTCGGCGGTCCCCGGTTGCAGGCCGACCTTGAGCTCGCCGGCGGCGTCGATCGCCTGATCCCAGCCGAGCCTCACGTGCAGCGGCAGGGCGACTGCCGTGGCGCCCGACCGTATCCTGCGCTCGGACGTCCTCGCCACCGCGGGGGGAAGAGTCACGCCAGCCAGGCCAGCGATCGCGCGCCGTACGCGCCGCACTCCTTCGGTCAGCCGGGGAGCCCTCGCCGGCCCGCCCGCGACGACGATCGGGACGAGCTGCTCGGTCGCCAGCGACGGAAACCGTTCGTGGATCAGTTCCTGCGCGTCGAGCGATTCGCTTCCCGCGACTTCGTAGCCGCCCGCGGAGAGGTGCTCGCCCTCATGGGCCGCCACGGGCACCAGCGCCAGCGCCAGGATCGCCCAGACGGCGATGGTCAACCGCGGGCGCACGCCCGCGAATATCGTGATCCTGCTCAATGTCCCCCACCGGCGGACGACTCCCCGTGGGGGTCGCTTCCGTGACCTCTCTGATTTACTCGATCGACTTCAAGTGACGAAGCGGCGGCGCAGTATACATACTGCTTCCGTTCCTACTTGATGCCAAGAATGTTCTCGTTTCAGAAGCCCAGAATCCGACCTTCCGGTCCGTAAACAGGGAATTCGACAAGTGTCTTCTCTCGATACCCTCGCCCGCGAGGACGAGGGCTCCCCGGAGACCGGGGCGGTGGTTCGCGCCCCGGACCCACGCCTGACCGCGGTGGCCGCCGCGACCTGTGCGGTCACCGCCGCGAACGTCTACTTCGACCAGCCGCTCCTGCCCGACATCGCCGGCGCCTTCGGCGTCGGCGACCAGGCCGCGGGCATGGTTGCGACCGCGGCCACGGTGGGCTACGCGATCGGCATCCTCGCCTTCGTCCCGCTCGGGGACGTGCGGCGAAGGCGCCCGCTCATCCTCGCGCTGATCGCGGTGAGCGCGCTCGCGCTCGCCGCCGCCGCGCTCGCGCCCTCCCTGCCGCTCCTAGTGGCGGCCAGCCTCGCGATCGGGATCTTCAGCCCCGTCCCACAGCTCGTCATCCCGCTCGTCGTGATGCTGTCGGGCCCCGCCGCCCGGGGGCGCACGGTCGGCTTGGCCCAGGCGGGCCTGCTGGTCGGGATTCTCGCCTCCAGGGCCTATGCGGGCGCGCTCGCCGACCTGACCGGGTGGCGGGGCGTGTACTGGTGCTCGTTCGCGCTCACCATCTCCATCGGCGCCACCTTCTGGCGGGGTGTGCCCGACGTCCCGGTGGTGGCACGGCTTCCCTATCGCCGCCTCCTCGGGTCGTTGGTCGGGCTGCTCTCCACCGACCAGGAGGTGCGGCGGATCTGCGTCTCGGGCGCCTTCGTCGGGGTCGCCTTCGGCGCCTTCTGGACCACGCTCGCCTTCATGCTGCGATCCCACTATGGCTACGGGAGCGCGGTGGCCGGACTGTTCGGCCTCGTCGCCGCCGCCAGCGCCCTGTGCTCCATCTACATTGGGCGCATCGTCGATCGTCGCCCCCCGCGGACCGCCTTCGCGCTGCCGGTGCTCGCCTGCCTCGCGGGCCTGGGGGCACTGTGGGCGGGCGAGGTCTCCCTCGTGCCGCTCCTCCTCGGCACGGTCCTCTTCGACATCGGGGTCTGGGGCAACCAGGTCGTCAACCAGGCCCTCCTGTTCAGGGCCGCGACGGAGGTACACAGCCGGTTGAACACGCTCTATTTCGGCTTCCGCTTCCTCGGGATAGGCCTCGGCTCGCTCGGGGGCGCCCTCTGCTGGCACCGCGGCGGCTGGCAGCTCGTCATCGGCCTCGGGGCCGCGGCCGTCGCGGCGGCGGCCGTGATCGGCGCCCGGCTCGACCGGACCTCGGAGGCCTGATCCCGAGACCCGCGGGGAGCTCAGCGGTGGTCGAGCACGGCGACCCGCGCCAGCGCCGTCTCCAGCTCGCAAGGGCCGTCGGTCGCCAGGGCGCAGCTGAGGCCGGCGTCCGTCTCGCCCACCGCGAAGCGGTATCGCCCCCACGTGCCCTGCCGGGCCGACCGCAGCTCCATCCGACGCGACAACATCATCGGCAGTCCCTCGCCCGCCGCCTTCGAGACGGCCTCCGCGCAGCACCAGTGGCGGGTCGCGACACGGAGACGGCACCCCGCGTCGAGCCGATCGAAATCCTCGAGGTCGGCCCTCGACATGACCCTGCGGGCGGCCCTCTCGGAGACAGACCCGGCCGGCTCGATGTCGAATCCGAGGTGGCCGACGACCGCGAAGGCGAACCCGGCCCAACCCTCGCAGTAGGAGAGGCTCAAGGCCGGCGGGGATCCCTCCGCCCTCGACCCGGTCTTCCATCGCGTCCCCACTCCACCGCCGGGGCGGGGAAGTATCTCCACCGGCCACCCGGCCTGCGCCCCGAGGCGATCCCCGGCGACGGTCCGGAGCATCGCGGAGCGCTCCTCCCGCGACAGTCCGGACGGGACCCGCAGCAGGCAAACCTGCGGCACCGCCCTTGTCACCGACGAAGTCTGCCTCATGGATGGGGCGTCAGGTTAGCCGCACCGTCCCGCCTGCTCGGCCGAGGCACTGCCCTAAGAACATCGACCCCGGCGAAGGACCACACCCGGATGGCGTGGTGCATCCGACCATGCTCAGGTCGACGGCAACGCCCGAGTGCGGACGCCTGTGGGCGGATCAGGCGGCGCGATCCAGGCGGATCGAGTGAACGTCGGCCTTGGCGATCTCGGACTGCGGCCCGCCCGTAATCTCGCCGTCCCCGAACACGTGAACTTTGAGGAGATCGGAATGGACGGAGGCCTGGGCCAGGGCGACCACCTGAGGGTCATGGGAGAACGCGATCACCTGGGTACGCTCGGCGAGCTCTGCGAGTGAGCGCAGGATCGCCTTCTTTCGGCTCGAGTCGGAGTGGAGGACAACATCGTCTAGCACCACAGGCACGGCACCCTGCAGCTCGACGTGGCGCTCGATGCTGGCCTGTCGCAGCGAGAGATAGAGCTGCTCCCGGGGACCTTCGCTCATCTCCCTGACCGACAGACGCTTTCCGTCAGCTTTGATTCCGACGAGCACAGGCTGACCGGCGTCATCGAAGCCGACCTCGAGGCCGTTGTAGCCCCCGTTGGTCAGCCGCGGAAAAAGCTCCTCGGCACGGGCCAGCAGCGGCGCCTTGTGGGTGCGGCGGTAATCGTCGATCGCCTGCCCGAGTGCCCAGCCAGCGACATAGTTGCGCAGGTAGTCCTCCGTCAGCGAGGCGATCTCCGCGCGGTAGTTCTCCACCTGCTGACGCGCCTCCGAAGCCGGTGCGGCGCCTTCCATCTGGCGACGGTCGGAGGCGAGGGTCCCGATCCTCACGTCGAGTTCGCGTAACGTCTTCTCCACCTGAGCTATCTCTTCGCCTGCTCCCTCCCAGCGCGCCTCGAGCGCGTCGATGTCGAGGTCCCGACAGGCGGCGCGGAGCACCTCGAGCGGTTCCTTCCCGGCGGCGACGATCTCCTCCTCGAGGCGGGAGATGCGCTCGCCGAGGAGGCGTACGCGCTCGGCTCGCTTCTCGATCCCAGGAAGATCTGCGGGGTCGGTGACGCCGGCCTGCTCCATCAGCGTCCACAGATCGGCCTCGGCCCGGGAGAGATCAGACTGCGCCCCTGCCAGATCTTCCCTGGCAAGCGACACTCGCTCCTCGACGTCGGCGCGGCGCTGTCTCAGCTCCTTGGCCTCCTCGAGGCGGCGGGCGAGGTCGGCGACATCGTCGGCGTGGCCACGCTCCGAGAGATCGGCGCCCTCGATCTTCTCGAAGAGGGCGGAGACGTCGGCCTCGAAGCGCGCGATCCGGTCTTCGATCCCTTTCCGTCGCCGCTCGCTCTCCTCGGCGCGGTTCAGGTGATTGGTCAGATCGACCATCCGCTCCAGGTGCTCGCCGGCCTCCTCGGGGCCGATCTCCGGGGGCCAACCGAGCTTCTGGGTGATTTGCCTCCAGTCGCCCTGCCAGGCGTCGAGTTCCGCCTGTCGTTCGCTCGCCTTGCGGCGGTGCTTCTCCACCTCGGCGCGGCTCATGTCACGATCGCGTTCGAGGCGCTGGTGGCGATCGGCGGCCTCGACCGCCGCGGAGATGCGGCCGTCGGCGAGCGAGAGCAGAACGCCCAGGGTCGTGTCCGGGTCGCTCTTTCGGCTTGTTCAAGCGGTTGAGATCAGGACGAGCTGCATGTCCCCGCCGCGATCGTGGCCGAGGGCGGCCTTGGGTCCGGATGGCGCCGATGACACAGGTCCATTCAGCGGTCAGGGTGCGATTCTCCTGACACCGATCGCGCGGCGGCGACAGCCGACGCGGAACCCGAGCGCCTCCAGGAATGCGGGCGAGACGGCGATATGATGTCTTCATATGAGCCGCCTCCTCTCTGTGTCCCTCCCTGACGACCTCGCCGATGAGACCGACGCCCTTGCGCACAGCCTCGGCAAGTCCCGAAGTGAGCTGGTCCGCGACGCCCTGCGTCGTCAGCTGCAGATCGAGCGCCTCGCCGACCTGCAGCGCTACGGGCGCGGACGCGCCGAGGCCATCGGGATCGGGCCCGAGGACAGCGAGGCCGTGGTCGACGAGTCACGCTCCGGACGCCGCTGATCCTGCGGGTCGCTGGCGACACCAACGTCCTCGTCTCGGCGTTCATCGCGTCCGGGCCGCCGAGCCGGGTCCTCGAGGAAACGATCGACGGCCGGATCGAACTGGTCCTGCCTCGGCCGGTGCTGGTCGAGCTGAAGCGGATCCTGACCGGGAAGATCGGCTTCGAGCCCGATCGATGGCAGGCGGTCGAGCAACTGCTCGTAGACCTCGCCGCCGAACTCGTCGTCGCCCCGGAGGGCCCACCCGAGGCGATTAGCGGCGACCCCGACGACGACCTGATCCTCGCCTGTGCGGTCGCGGCCGGGGTCGAGGTCCTTGTCTCCGGTGATCATCGCCACCTGCTTCCGATAGGCGAGCATCGCGGCGTCCGCATAGTCACCCCGCAGGCATTGCTCGCAGAGCTGCGCGGAGTGTGATTCGGCCCCGGGGTCAGCGGCTCGCGTCCGCTCGCCTCGAACGCCAGATGTAACTCGGCAAGTGGATCCATCGTGCCCACGGGTTCGTACCCAAATATCGCCGGCCGCCCTTAGGATGCGGCGCCTGTGCAGCTTGCCACAGCCACTCCGGTACCGACCCTGCGTGCATTCTGAGCCGGACCAGGTTTGACGGAGACCGTTTTAGTTGGTTTCCAATTTAAGAGGGGATGCTCAGTTGAGCCCCCTGTCGAACGTATAGGTCCTCGAACTCCACGGGAGGGATGTCGCCGAGGGATTCATCCTTGATGGTGTCGACGAAGCTCTCGGCCATCGCGTTGTCGTAGGCGTCGCCGACCGATCCGACCGAGGCGAGGACGCCATGGTCGTCGAGCTCCCGGGTGTGGTCGGCGGAGGTGTATTGGCTGCCGCGATCGGTGTGGGCGACGAGCTCGAGGTCGGCACCGGGCTCTCGCTGCCCCAAGGCCATCCGCAGGGCGTCGAGGACGAGGTCGGTGCGCATGTGGGAGGCGAGCTGCCAACCGACGACCTTGCGGCTGAAGGCGTCGATCACGAAGGCGAAGAACGACATGCCCTCCCAGGAGCGCAGGTAGGTGAAGTCGCCGACCCGGAGCCGGTCGGGCGCCGGGACGCTGAAGTCCCGCTGCACGAGATCGGGACGACGCTGAGCCTTGGGATCGGACTTTGTGGTGCGCCAGGGCTTCCCGCGCCGCTTCGCGCCCTGGATCCCGGCCTGTCTCATCAGCCGCTGCACCCGCCCGCGGCCGACCTGCTCACCTTCACGCCGCAGGGCGATCCACATACGCCGGTAGCCATAGGCGCAGTAGTTGCGGTCGTGGACCTCCTTGATCTTCGCGAGCAGCCGCTCGTCCTCGATCGAACGGGCAGAGCGCCGGCCGGTGCGGCGCTCGTAATACGCGGAGGCCGACGTCCCCAGGGTCCTGCGGATCGGCTCGACCCCGAAGCGATGGCGGTGCTCCTCGATGAAGGCGCTCACTTCGTCCGGCGTGGGTCGGGCCCGGACGCGAAAAACGCCGAGGCACTCCTGAGGATCTCGTCGGCGCGGCGCAGCTCACGGTTCTCGCGCTCCAGCGCCTTCAGGCGCTCGCGCTCCTCGCCGCCCAACAACTCGGACCGTCTGCCCTCGTCGGCCTCGGTCTGACGCACCCACTTGCGCAGCGTCTCGTGGGGGATGCCGAGATCGCGGGCGACGTGGGCGATCGGGCGGCCGGGGTCGAAGACCATCCGGGTGCCGCGCTCCGACAACTCTTCGGGGTACTTCCTGCTTCTTGCCATGGTTTGATCGGTTCCCTTCGGCCAGGAGGAATCCTGGCTTCGAGGCCTCCGTCAAACCCGGCCTGGCTCAGATCGAAGTCCTGGGGGAACTGGGCGGAGGCCAGCTCCAACAACTCTCGACCCCGAGCTTGGATCGCTGCGTCCCTTTCCTCCATCACTCAGAGCGACGCGAGCGAGCCGCGTCGGCAGGCCAAGGAGATCTCGGCGCGCGCCCCAAGAGCTAGGCAGCTACGCGCTCGCCTACGGGAACGAAGTGCTCCAACACGGCGTCGTCGCGCCCAACGGCGAACGGGATGCCCTCCTCGGCCAGCTTGGCGACCTCGGCATAGGTGTCGCCAGTAGCCGACCAGCCCTCGACATCAGGTGACTCGGCCCACCAGGCATCGCCTTCGTGGTGGTAGATGATGCGTACGGTTTCCATTCGATCCTCCACTTCAGAGCAGCTTCCGTGCGTCCCCCTCATCAAGTGGGTCGTATGGGGACTTGGGGGACATGGAATCCGCTCTGGAAAGCGGTAGGGCTCCAGTGCTCAGGGTTCGACTCCATTCAGCCGCATGAGAGAAACGGCCCTGCATGACTCGCAGGGCCGTTTCTCGTTTCCGGATGAGCGCTTAGGCTTCGCCGATGCAGATCACTCGCGGGACGGTGATCGCCGGCTTTCGGCTGGACGAACTGATCGGTGAAGGCGGGATGGGGGTCGTCTGGAAGGCGCGCCAGCTCGATCTCGACCGCGTCGTGGCCCTGAAGCTGATCCAGCCGGGCAAGAGCGGGGATTCGGAGTTCCTCGAGCGCTTCCGGCGTGAGTCCCGCCTGGCGGCCTCCATCGACCATCCCAACGTGGTCCCCGTCTTCGGTGCCGGCGAGGAGGACGGCGTCTGGTTCATCGCCATGCGCTACGTCGACGGCACCGACCTGGGCGAGTACCTGCGCAGCCGCGACTCGCCGCTGCCGCCGGGGGATGCGGCGAGGATGATCTCCCGGGTCGCCGACGGTCTCGACGCCGCCCATGCCGCCGGGCTCGTCCACCGCGACGTGAAGCCGGCGAACATCCTCCTCGACGCTCAGCTGCACCCCTACCTGACCGACTTCGGCCTGACCAAGCAGCTCTCCTCGCAGAGCAACGCAACGCGGACCGGCGTCTGGCTCGGCTCGGTCAACTACGCGGCCCCGGAGCAGATCGAGAGCGGGCCCGTCGACGCACGCACCGACGTCTACTCGCTGGGCTGCGTGCTCTTCGAGGCACTCACCCGACGTCTTCCCTACGCCCGCGACAGCGAGATGGCGGTCATGTACGCGAAGGTCCACGAGCCGCCCCTCCTCCCCGGCCAGGTCGACCCGAGCCTGCCACGGCAGTTCGACCAGGTGATCAACCGCGCGCTCGCCAGGAATCCTGAGGACCGTTATCCGTCCGCCGGTGACCTCGGCCGGGCAGCGATGGCGGCCGCGCATGGGGAGAGCGCGACCGAGCCCGAACGCACCGTCGCCCGAGGGGCGGCCGCGGGCGGGCGCGGCTACGAACCCACCCAGGCCACCCGGGTCCCCGAACACGCGACCCAGGCCATGCAGACCCACCGCTCCCGCAACCGGGCGACGGTCATCGGCGCCATCGTCATTGGGATCGCAATCGTCGCGGTCGCGGCCATATTGATCAGCGGCTCGAGCTCCTCGGGATCAGGTTCCTCGGGGAAGGCGCAAGCGGACGCCGCGACCAAGAAGCGCGCGACCAAGGAACCCGAAGCGAGGGCCAGCGCCTCCGAAGTCCCCGTTCGCGAAGAAGAAGCGGAGCCGACCACCTCCAGCCGGCCCGCGGGCGTCGGCCCGCTCGAAGCATTCCATGGGCGCCTCTACTCCGCCGAAGTACCGGTCGGCTGGACGGCCGAAGAGGTCGAGTCTCATCCCTCCACCTACTACGAGAGTCATTGGCGCAATCCGGACGACGAAAACACCTCGGTCCTGATCGACTCACAGATCCACACTGCCAACTCGGACGCGGTCGAAGACGCCGAAGGGGTGCGCGAAGAAACCGCGCGCACGCCTGGCTATCGCGAGCTCGCCTTCGAAGAAACGACGCTGCGGGGCCAGCAGGCCGTGCGCTGGGTCTTCGAAGTAGAAGAAGACCGGCGCGTCGACTACTTCGTGATCAGCTGCGGGATCGGCTTCGGCGTCCTCGGCTCGAGCTCACCATCGACCTTCGGCAGGTGGGCGCCCACCTTCCATGCCGTCGCCAACTCGGTCACCGGCATCTGCGAGTAAACACACCGGCTTCATGACCTCACCAACCTTCAGCCGGATACGCCTCCTGACGATCCTGTCCGCGTTGCTGGGCGCATTGGCCACCGTGACAGTCGGCACCTGCCCCGCCGAGGCCCACCCCACACGGGTCGGGGAATTCGGCGAGAGCCGGAGCCGGCCGGGGGCGCCCCTGCTGCTCATCCATGCCGGGCCGACGATCACGGCTCACGGTGTCGGTCGGCTCAAGCTCGGGAGAAAAGCCGGCGCATTGCGGCGCCGGCATCTGGTCGGCAACCTGCGGAAGGGCTGTGAGATCGACTTCGGTCAGCGGGTGGCGCCGCTGCGGGCCCCGCTCCGTGGCTGGGCCATCTTCGCCGACGGCGGAAATCGGTTGACCTCACTCTCGATCGAAGGTGGCGCCGAGACCGCTGGTGGGATCGGGGTCGGGTCGACGGCCGCCGAAGCCCGAGCCGCCTATCCGGCAGCCGAATGGGACTCGCCCCGAGAGATGTATCCGCTTCCCGTCGGGGTCCTCTGGGTGAACGACATCGAGCACCCGAAGTTCAGCGTCCTCGTCGACCCGGAGACCCACCGCGTGGAAAGCATCTCCATCCCCAACCCCAACTTCTGCGAGTAGGAGGAACACGTTGAATCCACATCGGCCCGTCGCGGTCGGGGCAGCATCAAGGGCAAAAAGGTCTCCGCCTACTCGAACCTGCCCTGACCGCGTCAACTCCAATCTTTGCGAGTCAACATGAAACAGATCACGAAGGCCTTCGTCTTGGTCCTGCTCCTCCTCTCGACGCTGCTTCCAGCCTCGTCCGCCGGCGCTGCGGGCGAACTCCCGAAGGTCCCGGCCGCGTCTTTCAGCACGCCGACCGAATACCTGATCAAGCCGGCGACGCTCTCACTCGGGGCTTCCGCCTGCGCCCCGTACTTCTCGGACCTGCGGTGGACCAGCTACGGCAGGAGTGGGGCCCGGGCCGAAGGCACCGGCCTCTTCCCCGTGAAAGGCGCCCAGGACTGCGCCGAAGCTGCCGAGCTGGCGCGGCCGAAGCCGGTGCGAATCGTCCTCTCCTCCGCGCATTTCTGTGAAGGCAGGCTCATCTTCATGCGGATCGGCTGGCAGGCGCGAGGCGTACACGCCCACACCGTTACCTACGCCTGCCGGTGATCCGATCCGCCGAGCGCAGGGCCTCCGCCGTCCGCGGCGCCGCCGTGGCGATCGCGGTCTGCTTCGTCGCGCTCCTGGCGAGCGGCATCGACGGCTCGCGGGCGGATGCGCCGGCACCCGTCCGCGGCTGCAGGCCGTTCGTCATCTCGAAGAGCCACGAGGGTCAGGGCATCCACCGCTTTCGTGCCTGGGAGATCAAGCGCTCGTCGATGGTCTCATGTGTGATGGCGCGCCGCCTTCTCAAGGCGGCCTACGAGACCGGCCCGCTGCACGTCATCCGTCGCGTCCTCGAACCTGGCGGCTCCGGAAGGCCGACCTATTGGCTGAAGGGCGGCTGGAGGTGTGGCAACGGCGCCGGCGGAGCGGCGTGTCGCAACGCAGCCAGACCAGAGCTCAACGTGGTCGAGAACTTCGGGGTCCCCGAGGCCGTGACGGCATCGACGGGATGAGCAGGTGACACCTCGTCCGCCGACCCTCAGATGTCACGGCTTTCACGGGCCAGGAGCAGCGCGGCGCCGAGCAGGGCAGCGGCGGTGAAGCCGAGGAGGACGAAGCCGGCGACCCCGGCCTGCAGGGAGAAGAAGTCCGTTCCGTAGCCGCTCAGCTTCGCCGCCCTCGGTTCTTCGAGGAGCCGGGCGTTCATGGAGATGACGTGCCCGACACCGGCGAAGGCCCAGCGGCTGACGGTGAGGTCGGCGATGACCTTGATCACGGCGCCCATCCGATCCAGCGCGACCAACGCACCACCGAAGAGGAGTTGCGGGATCAGGAGGAGCGGGATCACGCTCGTCGCCTGGTCGACGCTGCGGGCGACCGTGGAGACCAAGAGCCCCAGGCCGACCATCGCCCAGCTGGTCAGGATCAGGAGGCCGAGGATCTCGCCGTAGTGCGCGAGGGAGACGTGGAAGGGACGGAGCACCGCCACCACGGCGAGGAGGAGCAGGCACTGCACCGCCGCGATCGCGAAGAGGATGGCCGCCTTGGCGATGATCTGGGCGTCGAGCCGCACGCCGACCGCGAGCTCGCGCAGAATGATCGCCCGCTCGCGCACGATCTCCCGGCACGAGTCGATCAGCCCCAGCCATAGGGACGCGGTGACGAGCAGGAACATGAACTGCGCACTTCGCGTCGGCGACGCGTCCGGGAGCGCGAGGACGCCGCGCGGGTAGAGCAGCGCGAGGAGCAAGCCGATCAGCGGCGCCTGACCCAGCAGCGCGCCGACGGTGCGCCGATCGCGACCGAGGGTGTGTGCGTAGCGCCCGATCAACGTCGCCGACTGGCGAAAGAGGGAGCGGCCCGCGAGCAACGAGAGACCGGACCCCCTCAG
>Ga0153956_1000832_pt1 | contig 31652 bp, 28 predicted proteins | sample TSFL040MetaG_FD_104704 | JGI IMG/M metagenome (GOLD analysis project Ga0153956, IMG submission 104704) | Attine ant fungus gardens microbial communities from Florida, USA - TSFL040 MetaG | ecosystem: Host-associated > Fungi > Mycelium > Unclassified | place: USA: Florida, Wekiwa Springs... | reverse complement strand
CGCGATGCCGATGATGTCGGCCTGCATGGGATCGATGGAGCCGGCCTTGGCGTCGAGGGCGACATGACCGGTATCGTGAATCCGCGCGATCCAGGCGTCGAGATCGGCGCGATGGCGGATGATTTTGTAGCTGTCGCGCTTCACCGGCGTGTTGCGGGCGGTTTCCGCACGGGTCTTGGCGAGGGCAGCGGGCGTCAGCGCAGATCGGCTGTCATGAGTCGGCCCATTCAGATGCGCCCCGCTCGATGCGCCCCCTCCCCCCTTGGGGAGAGGGAGAGCCGCAGACGACGGCGCGTGTGGCCCCTCTCCCCGGCCCTCCCCCCGGAGGGGGGAGGGGGAAGAAGAAGCATCGCCCTCCGCTTCCGCTGCGACATCGGCGATGTCGATGTGCGAATAGTCGGCGACGCGGCGGGTCAGGGTGGTGAATTCCATCCGCTTCAGGAACGCGATCAGCTTGCGTGCGTCCGGCTCATGCACCGCGAGGTCGTCGAGCGGCACGTCGAGCGCCACCTTGTCGTCGAGCAACACGAGCCGGCGCGAGATGCGCGCCTTTTCGGCGTTCTCGATCAGCGCTTCGCGGCGCTTCGGCTGCTTGATCTCGCCGGCGCGGGCGAGCAGCGTTTCGAGGTCGCCGTATTCGGTGATGAGCTGCGCCGCGGTCTTGATGCCGATGCCCGGCACGCCCGGCACGTTGTCGACGCTGTCGCCGGCCAGCGCCTGCACCTCGACCACCTTCTCCGGCGGCACGCCGAATTTCTCGATCACCTCGGCCACGCCAAGACGGCGGTCCTTCATGGTGTCGTACATGGTGACGTGATCCGTCACGAGCTGCATCAGATCCTTGTCGGACGACACGATGGTCGCAATGGCGCCGCGTTCGCCTGCCTCGCGGACGTAAGTGGCGATCAGGTCGTCGGCCTCGAAGCCGCCCTGTTCGATGCAGGGCAGGTCGAACGCGCGCACGGCGTCGCGGATCAGCGCGAATTGCGGAATCAGATCGTCGGGCGCCGGCGGCCGGTGCGCCTTGTAGTCGGGATAGAGTTTATTCCGGAAGGTGATCTCGGATTTGTCGAAGATGATGGCGAGATGCGTCGGCCGGTTGTCCGGCGGCATGTCGCGCATCAGCTTCCACAGCATGTTGCAGAAGCCGAGCACCGCATTGACCTGCAACCCGTCGGACTTGCGGTTCAGCGGCGGCAGAGCGTGATAGGCACGGAAAATATAGGACGAGCCATCCACCAGAAAGACATGATCGCCCTTTCCGGGTGCGCTGGAAGGGGCGGGCGAGGCGGGCTTTGCAGGAGCTTTCGGCATGCCCGCAATTTAAGGATTTTTGCGATGAATGACAGCCCCAAGCTCCGTTGTCATTGCCCGCGAAAGCGGGCAATCCAGTAAACAATGACGGCCATGATGCCACGCAAACGCCGGTGTCTACTGGGTTGTCCGGTCAAGCCGGACAACGACAGGTCCGTTATTCCGCTATTCCGCCGCCTGCCATCGCGCGCCCTGTTTCTTCGGCGCGATCCGGAACGCCGGCGGCCGCTCGAACAGGAAATCGGCATGCAGGCGCAAGGCCAGCCACCAGATCGCCAGCGCGCCGGCGACGCCGCTGAACGTGACCAGCAGTGCGATGGTGCCGATGTCGAACGGCGCGAATTTCAACAAGACAGCGCGGGCGGTGGCCATCGGCAGGAAGAAGGCAAGATAGACCACGATGGAATGCTCGCCGAGAAAGCGGACGAAATCGAGCCACTGCATCTTCGCCAGCAGCGTGCCGATGATGATGATCGCCATGGCGCCGGCAAAGCCGAGTGCGAGCGAAATCACGGGCCATTCGCTGACGCCGCCATGCACGAATACCATGTTCACCGTTGCCCATGCGGCGAGGCCGATCAATGCCCATGCGGGTCTGGCGCGGGCCCTGTCGGACAGTGCGAAGACTTGAGTCGCGAACAGATAGCCGGAATAGAAATAGACGAAGCGGGCGCAGAATTCGTCGATCGCGGTCCAGCCCGTCGCGATATGCAGGCTCTCCAATACCGCCGCGATACCCCAGACCAGCGCCGGATGCATGCGGCGCGTGGCCTTGGTCAGCACGAAGAACACCGGCAGCAGATAGATGAACCACAGCGTACCGAACGGATCGATATAGGACAGCAGATAGAGCTTGATCACATAGGGCCAGCCATGTTCCGCGGCGAAGCCGGGCGCCTTGAAGCCGAACTGGATGGTGACCCAGAGCACGTAGAAATACAGGAAGTGAACGACCTTACGGTCGAGATAGGTGCGCCAGTCACGGTCGATCACGCGGGCCAGAAACAGGCCGGAGATCAGGAAGAAATCCGGCATCCGGAACGGTTTGGCGAATTCGACGACGTGATGCATATAGCCGGTCCGGCCGGCCGCGATCTCGACGCCCAGCACCGAATGCATCATCACCACCATGACGATGCAGATGCCCTTGGCATAATCGACCCAGTCGACCCGTTCGGTGCTGCTCATATCGTGGTCCTCGGCGCTCCTTCTGCGCGGCATGATCGGGGCAACCGGTTTCAATTGCCTTGCAGGAATACGTGAAAATGTCGGTCATCCGGTCATGCTTGCGTGGGTTTCGCGGGCTGGTTAATGGGCGTTAACGAAGACGAGTGTCATGACCCGAGCTTTCGAGACATCCCTGCCCATCGATGCCGTGCTGGACGATCTGGCGGGCGCGCTGGACGGCAGCAATGCCGCCGTGCTGGTGGCGCCGCCCGGCGCAGGCAAAACCACACGCGTCCCGCTGGCGCTGCTCGACGCGCCGTGGTTGGGAGATAAGAAGATCGTCATGCTGGAGCCGCGCCGCATCGCCGCGCGCGCCAGCGCCGAGCGGATGGCGAAGACGCTGGGCGAGCGGGCCGGCGAGACCGTCGGCTATCGCGTCCGGTTCGGTTCCAAGGTTTCGCGCAGAACCCGCATCGAGGTCGTCACCGAAGGCATTTTCGCGCGGCAGATTCTCGACGATCCCGAACTTGCCGATATCGGCGCGGTGCTGTTCGATGAATTTCACGAACGTTCGCTCGATGCCGATCTCGGCCTTGCGCTCGCGCGCGATGCGCAGACCGGCCTGCGCGAGGATCTCCGCATCCTCGTGATGTCCGCGACCATCGACGGCGCACGGATCGCAAAACTGCTGGGTGATGCGCCGGTCGTGGCCAGCGAGGGACGGGCCTTCCCGGTCGAGACGCGCTATCTCGGCCGCAAGCCGGATGTGCAGATCGAGCGCCAGATGGCCGACGCCATTGCGGCGGGGCTGCGTGCTGACGCGGGCTCGGTGCTGGCGTTCCTGCCCGGCGCCGCGGAAATCCGCCGGACGCAGAATTTTCTCGCTGAGCGCGTGCAGGACGCGGCCATCGAGATCGTGCCGCTGTTCGGTGCGCTGGACAGCAGCGTGCAGGATCGCGCTATCCAGCCTGCGCCCAAGGGCCAGCGCAAGGTCGTGCTTGCCACCTCCATCGCCGAGACGTCGCTGACCATCGAGGGCGTGCGCATCGTGGTCGATTGCGGGCTGGCGCGTGTGCCGCGTTATGAGCCCGATATCGGCCTCACGCGCCTGGAAACGGTGCGCGCGTCGCGCGCCGCCGTCGATCAGCGGCGCGGCCGCGCCGGCCGCACCGAGCCCGGCGTCTGCTATCGCCTGTGGGACGAGCCGCAGACGGCGTCGTTGCCGGCCTATACGCAGCCGGAAATCCTCAGCGCCGATCTTTCCACACTGCTGCTGGATTGCGCGCAATGGGGCGTCAGCGATCCCGCGCAGCTCACCTTTCTCGATCCGCCGCCGGTGCCGGCGCTGAAGGAAGCACGCAGCCTGCTCGCAGACCTCGGCGCGCTGGATGCCGACGGGCGCATCACCGGGGAGGGGCAGGCGCTGCGCGCGCTCGCTCTCCCGCCGCGCCTCGCGCGCATGATCGTGGATTCTGCGCGTTTCGGCTATGGCGAGGAGGCGGCGGAGATCGCCGCTATTCTCACCGAACGCGGTCTCGGCGGCGACAGCGTCGATCTCGACCATCGCCTCGATCAGTTCCGCCGCGACCGTTCGCAACGCGCGTCAAGTGCGCGGCAGTTGGCGGAGCGCTGGGCCGCGCAGGTTTCTTCTCCCTCCCCCCAAGCGAAGCGAAGCTTCGCAGGGCGGGGAGGGTGGCCGGCCGAAGGCCGGACGGGTGGGGGTGCCCCACGTGAGGTCGGAGTTTGTGGCACCCCCACCCCCGGCCCCTCCCCATCTAGCGAAGCTTCGCTTCGCGCGGGGGGAGGGGAGCTCACCACCGGTGCGATCCTTGCCTTCGCCTTCCCGGATCGCGTCGCCAAAAATCGCGGCAACGGCAGTTTCGTGCTTGCCAATGGTCGGGGTGCGTCGATCGAGCAGGGCGCCGCGCTCGCCAAGGCGCCCTATATCGCCGTGGGTGAACTCACCGGCACCGCCGCCAACGGCCGCGTCCTGCTTGCGGCGCCGATCTCCCAAGCTGACATCGAAACGCGCTTTGCCGATCAGATCGACAATGCCGACGAGATTACGTTCGACCGTGCTTCGATGAGCATTCGCGGCCGTCGCAAGCGGACGCTGCATGCGATCACCCTGTCCGAAGCACCGTTGACACTGACGGCGTCGGAAGATGCCGCACGCATTTTCGCTGAGGGTCTGGCGACGCTCGGCCTCGACCGCCTGCCATGGTCGAAGGCGTTGCAGCAGTGGCGTGGGCGCGTCATGTTTCTGCGTGCATCGGAAGGGGACGCCTGGCCCGACCTGTCCGACCGGGCGCTGATCGACACGCGCGAGACCTGGCTTGTGCCCGCGCTGTTCGGCAAGACGTCGCTGAAGGAATTGTCCGCCGGCGATCTGTCCGATGCGATCATGGCGCGTCTGCCGTGGGACCAGCGCGCCCGCCTCGACAAGGACGCGCCGACGCATTTCGAGGCGCCCACCGGCACCATGCTCGCCATCGACTACGAAGCCGAGCAGGGGCCGACCATTGCCGTCCGCCTGCAGGAGCTGTTCGGGCTCGGCACGCATCCTTCGGTCGCCAAGGGCCGGGTGCCGCTGGTGCTGGAACTGCTGTCGCCGGCGCAGCGCCCGGTGCAGGTGACGCGCGATTTGCCGGGATTCTGGCGCGGGAGCTATCAGGATGTCCGCTCCGACCTGCGCGGCCGCTATCCGCGCCATCCCTGGCCGGACGATCCGGCGTCCGCCGTACCGACGCGGCGGGCGAAGCCGAGGGGGACGTAGGCTCCGTCGGTCATCGCCCGCGAAAGCGGGCCATCCAGTAAATACCGGCGGCAGCGATAGGGCCGTATCGTCACCGTTGACTGGGTCCCCCGCTTTCGCGGAGGACGACAGCGGAGTTTGCGGCGGCCGCTTTAACCCTTCGCTCATCCTTTTCGCGAAAATTGCCCCACGGGCCGCCATGTCGCGCGATGGTGGTTCCAGTCTGCGTTCGGGTGAGGGTTGCGTATGCGTGGTATCATGTTTCTTGCGGCGGTGCTGATCGGTCTCGGCACCGTGATGGCGCAGATTGCCGACAAGATGACGGCGACGCCTGCCATGGCGCGCACCGAAACCGTGCCGACGCGCATCGCTGCTCTCAGCGCATCGCAAGCCGGCATCCGCAGCCTGTCGATTCCCCGCGATGCCCGTGGCCATTTCCAGACCGAAGCCCGCATCGAGGGGCAGCGCATCGGCTTCATGGTCGACACCGGCGCCTCGGTGATCGCGCTCAATGAAAAGTCGGCGGCCCGCTTCGGGCTGCGTCCCGCGCGCGGCGATTATAACGCCACGGTGACGACGGCGAACGGAACGCTGAAGGCCGCGCGGGCGAAGCTGCCGATCGTCCAGGTCGGCGATATTACCGTGCGCGATGTCGATGCCATGGTGCTGCCGGACGAGGCGTTGTCGGAGAATCTGCTCGGCCTGTCGTTTCTCTCCAAGCTGAAGCGCTTCGAATATGCGAACGGCCGAATGATTCTTGAACAGTAGTTACCGCGCCGCCTGACACGGTGGCCCCATTTCAAACAATTTCGGCCTTTTCAATGCATTCGCGCCTTCCCACCGGTGCGTGCAGCCGCTATGGCTTTGTTTTGACATAACAAAACATTCAATCAGACATCACCAGCCGCGAGGTCGACTATGTTTCCAAAGCCGAAGCCTTTGCTCGTGCCTAATACCTACGCCTACGAATCCGAGCCGATGGTGAAGGCGACCGGTTTCCGCGAGTACGATGCGCGCTGGCTGTTCGGCAAGGAAATCAATCTGATGGGCGTGCAGGCGCTGGGCATGGGGCTCGGTGCGCTGATCGCGGAGCTCGGCCAGAAGCAGGAAATCGTCACGGGTCACGATTTTCGCGGCTATTCCGCGTCGATCAAATACGCGTTGATGACCGGCCTAATGGCGGCCGGCTGCAAGGTGCACGATATCGGCCTAGCCGTGACGCCGATGGCCTATTTCGCGCAGTTCGATCTCGATGTGCCCTGCGTCGCCATGGTGACCGCGTCGCATAACGACAACGGCTGGACCGGCGTGAAGATGGGCGCCAACAAGCCGCTCACCTTCGGTCCGGATGAGATGACGCGATTGAAGGAGATCGTGCTCAACGCGGAATTCAAGAACAAGGCCGGCGGCTCCTATCAATTCCACGAAAATTATCCGGCGCGTTATATCGCTGATCTCACCGATCGCCCGAAGCTGAAGCGCAAGCTCAAGGTCGTCGCCGCCTGCGGCAACGGCACCGCGGGCGCCTTCGCGCCGCAGGTGCTGGAAGCAATCGGCTGCGAGGTGATTCCGCTCGACACCGAACTCGATCACACGTTCCCGAAATACAATCCCAACCCCGAAGATATGGAGATGCTGCACGCGATCCGCGATGCGGTGCTCGCGCACAAGGCCGATGTCGGCCTCGGCTTCGATGGCGACGGCGACCGCTGCGGCGTGGTCGACAACACCGGCGAGGAAATCTTCGCGGACAAGGTCGGCGTGATGCTCGCGCGCGACATGTCGGCGGTGCATGCGCATGCGGAATTCGTCGTCGACGTGAAATCGACGGGGCTGTTCGTCACCGATCCGGTGCTGCAGCAGCAGAAAGCCAAGACGACCTACTGGAAGACGGGTCATTCCTACATGAAGCGCCGTACCAACGAGTTGAACGCGCTCGCGGGTTTTGAGAAGTCCGGCCATTTCTTCTTCAATGCACCGGTCGGCCGTGGTTACGACGACGGTCTCGTTTCAGCGATCGCGATCTGCGAGATGCTGGATCGTGCGCCCGGCAAGAGCATGGCGGACTTGAAGGACGCGCTGCCGAAAACCTGGTCGTCGCCCACCATGTCGCCGCATTGCGACGACGAGAAAAAATACGGCGTCGTTGCCGCCGTGGTGAAGCATTTCGAGGATGCGCAGAAGAAGGGCGATAAGGTCGCCGGCCAGCCGATCCGCGATCTCGTGACGGTCAACGGCGTGCGCGTGACATGCGAAGACGGCAGCTGGGGTCTCGTGCGCGCATCGTCGAACAAGCCCGAACTCGTTGTCGTGGTGGAAAGCCCGGTGTCGAAGCAGCGCATGCACGACATGTTCGATGCCATCAACGCGGTGCTGAAAACGCATCCGGAAGTCGGCGCGTATAACCAGACGATCTGATTTTCCTTCTCTCCGCTTGCGGGGAGAAGGTGGCTCGAATGCGCGTAGCGCGTTCGAGACGGATGAAGGGGACTCTCCACAAGCTCCGCGCGTATGGAGAGTCCCCCTCACCCGACTTGCACATACTGCGTATGTGCAAGTCGACCTCTCCCCGCAAGCGGGGAGAGGTAAGCAAGTTCAGCTCGCGGGCATCGGCGGCACCGGGAGCGCGGTCACCGACTTGATCTTTTCCATTGCGAAGCGCGAGGTCACGTTCTTCAGGGCGACGGCGCTGATCAGTTTCTTGTAGAACACGTCATAGCTCTGCATGTCCGGCACGACCACGCGCAGCATGTAATCGACATCGCCGGCCATGCGGTAAAACTCCATCACTTCCGGCATGGCGCTGACGGCGTCGGCGAATTTCTTCAGCCAGGCATCGGAGTGGTCGCCGCTTTCGACGGATACGAAGACCGAAATTCCCAGCCCGATCTTGTTCTGGTCCACCAGCGCCACCCGGCGCAGGATCACGCCGTCGGCTTCAAGGCGCTGGATGCGCTTCCAGCAGGGCGTCGAGGACAGACCGACGCGGTCGCCGATCTCGGCGACCGACAGCGAGGCATCTTCCTGCAGAACCGTCAGAATCTTGCGATCGATGGCATCGAGGCGGCGCGTGGATTCTGTGGTTTGGTCGGCAACATCGGACATGAGGAGAACTTTGTTCTAATTTATGAGGCAATAAACCTCATATAGGGAACAATATTCCAAATCAAGCCGATGTTGATCTCAGGTCAGGACTCCGACTCGCGATTCCCGCAAAAGCTGTTCAACTTCAGTGCGTTGCGGGCAGGCAAAGGCGCCGCCGTAGCGGGTGCATTTGAGCGCGGCGGCGGCCGAGGCAAAGCGCAGCGCCTCGGGGACGGACTTTCCATCGGCGAATTCGAGGGTGAAGGCGCCGTGGAAAATATCGCCCGCGCCGAGGGTATCCACGGTGTGAACCGGGAAAGCGGGAGTTTCCCTGGGTGCGCCATGTTCGTCGAGCCACAGCGTTCCCCTGGGGCCGCGCGTGACGGCCAGAAAGGACGAGGTCAGTGTCGCCATCTTCCGCAGCGCCTTGAGATTGTCGGCGATGCCGGAGGTCGATTGCAGGGCGTCGTCGGAGAAGATCAGGTGCGAGGACGCCGTCAGCAGGCCCTCGCGTTGTGACAGCGTGCTGTCGACATCGACCACGACCGGAATGCCGCGATGGCGCGCTTCGATGCAAAGCTCGGTGGCGAAGCCGGCGCAACGGCTTTCGGTGAGAATGGCGTCGCACTCGTTCAGCAGGATGTCATGGTCGGGCAGTTTCACTTTCCACAGTTCGGGATCGCGGAAGGTGACGATGGTGCGCTCGCCCGAAGGGTCGATCATGACCGCCGAGATCGGCGTCACCAGTCCGGGCATGTGAACGAGGTGCGATGTATCGATATGCTCCTTGGCGAGGTCGTCGAACAGATACTGATCGGCCGTCTCGCCGGCATCGCCCATCGGCCCGGTCATGGCGGCCTTGCCGCCCAGGCGGCTGACGCCGATCGCCGCATTGAGCGCGTTGCCGCCGATGATCTGCGCGAAACGTTGGGCAGGGAATTTCTGGCCGCGCCCGGGCACGGATTCAATGGCGAAGGTCAGGTCGCGCACCGGCAGGCCGATGCACAACACGCGTTTGGGCTGGTCAGTCATGGAAGTTCCCGCAGGCAAGCTTTTAACGTCAAGCTCAGCCGGGGGTCAGCCACCGTCCGAGCAGATGATGCGCGATGGCGAACGGATGCGGTCCCGCCAGCCCGTCCGGGTGCTCGCGCTTCAACATCAGCATCGCTTCGTTACGGTCAAACCATCGGGCGTCTTCAAGTTCCATGCGATCGATGACGATCTCGTCGTTCAGGGCGCGGGCCGAACAGCCGATCATGAGGGACGACGGATAGGGCCATGGCTGCGTCATGTAATAGGCGACGTCGGTGCAGCGGATACCGGCTTCCTCGAAAATCTCGCGCCTCACGGCGTCCTCGATGGTTTCGGCGGCTTCTACGAAGCCTGCGAGGCACGAATACATGCCCGGCGGAAATTGCTTCTGGCGGCCGAGCAGGCACTTGTCGCCTTTTTCCACCAGCATGATGACGACAGGGTCGGTGCGCGGAAAATGCTCGGTCTTGCAGCTTGGGCAGACGCGCTTCCAGCCGCCTTCGGCCATCGACGACTTGGCGCCGCAATTGGCGCAGAAACCGTGGCGCTGATGCCAGGACACCATGGATTTGGCCTGGGCGATGGCCGAGAGCTGCTCCGGCGGCACAATGCCCTGCATCGCCATGCCGCGCAGTTCGGACACGGCGACATCGTCGCGGCCGACCAGCTGTTCCGCCGCCTGCGCCGGGATGCCCATGCCGAACACGGCCGCGCCGTCGCGCAGGCCGAGAAAGATGGTGCCGGGATTGGCGCCGAATGCCAGCGCTTCGTCGATGGAGAGGAGCGCGCGAAGATCGTCGCCGTCTTTCTTCATCACCAGCGAGTCGCGATAGATCACGTAGGCGCGGCTGTCCTTCTTGTTCTCAAGGGCGAACAATTTTTCGTCGCTGAAGCGCAGATGCGCGGCGCGGTCGAGGGTGTTGGAGACGAAGGCCGGATGGCCGAGCGGAAACAGCGTGTTTGTCATGGCACCTTGTTCGTTGTCGGGTCAGCCGAGCCAGATCGTGCGGCGGAGTTCCGAGATGAAGCGTTGCACTTCTTCGGCGTCGTGGGCGAGTGGAGGCATCACGCCCCAGATCGGGCGCGGCCAGGCGGCGTCCGTGGTGCGGCGCGCGATGATGTGGACGTGCAACTGCGGCACGACATTGCCGAGCGCCGCGACGTTCAGCTTGTCGCATTTGGTGATCGCCTTGAGGGCACGGCTGACGCGGGTGATTTCGGTCATCAACTGGCCCTGGGCAACCTCGTCGAGATCGATGATTTCGACGGTATCGGGCCGGCGCGGCACCAGCATCAGCCAGGGATAATGCGCATCCTTCACCACCAGCACGCGACTGAGCGGCAGGTCGCCGATGTCGATGGTGTCTTGTTGCAGCTGCGCGTGCAGCGTCCAGGTGGAAGAAGCGGCCATTCGGACTCTCGATTTCGGCGCGCAGCGTCGCAGGAACGGGCCGCGCGGACAACTCCGTGGTGCCTGTTTTTGCGCGGATGTGCCACGCTTTCTTGCGGCATCGATCCCGCCTGTTCCACGGCCAAGTTACAGCATGCACCGCGCTTGCTTTCCGTCCCGTTTGGCCCCAAATAGGGGCCGGGAGATTGGCGGTGGACGAGCCACTCGCCAACCGGGTCAGGTCCGGAAGGAAGCAGCCCTAACGAGATCCGGATCGGGTCGCTCGTCAGTCTCCTACTTGTTTTGCTCTTACTTGTTTTATCGAGTGAATTCAGCGCCTTGCCTGGTCGTGACCGTGCTTGGCCATCGCCCGATGGACAGGCGGCCTTCGGCCGGAACCAGCGCTGCGTTCCGCCCCTGCGATGCGCCCGCCGTTCCGCAAGCCGTCCACACAAGACAACTTTTGCGGACCCCTGATGACCGACGCCGGCACGTCTCCTGATGATGACCATGCTCAAACCGGCTTCGATATGGGCGCCCCCGCTGCAGCGACGCCCTATCGCGTGTTGGCGCGAAAATACCGGCCCGGAAATTTCGACGACCTGATCGGCCAGGAAGCGCTGGTCCGCACCGTTTCCAACGCCTTCGAAACCGGCCGCATCCCGCAGGCGTGGATTCTCACCGGCGTGCGCGGCGTCGGCAAGACCACCACGGCGCGCATTCTGGCGCGCGCCTTGAATTACGAACTGCCCGATGGCTCGGTGAAGGGGCCGACCATCCACATGCCGACCCCCGGCGTTCACTGCAAGGCGATCATGGAGAGCCGGCACATCGACGTGCTGGAGATGGACGCGGCCTCGCATACCGGTGTCGATGACGTCCGCGCCATCAATGACGGCGTGCGTTATGCGCCGACCTCGGCACGCTACAAGGTCTACATCATCGACGAAGTTCACATGCTGTCCACGGCGGCCTTCAATGCGTTTCTGAAGACGCTGGAGGAACCGCCTGAGCACGCGAAATTCGTCTTCGCCACCACCGAAATCCGCAAGGTGCCGATCACGGTGCTGTCGCGCTGCCAGCGCTTCGACCTGCGCCGTGTCGATGCCGACGTGCTGATGACGCATCTGTCGAACATCGCCGGCAAGGAAGGCGTCGAGGTCGAGCCGGAAGCGCTCGGCATTGTCGCGCGCGCGGCCGAAGGCTCGGTGCGCGATTCGCTGTCGCTGTTCGATCAGGCCATCGCCCATGCCGCCGGCGTGGTGAAGGCCGATGCCGTCCGGCAGATGCTCGGCCTTGCCGACCGTACCCGTGTCATCGACCTGTTCGATTCGCTCGCGCGCGGCGACATCGCGAGCGCCTTCCGCGAGTTCCGCGAGCAGTATGACGTCGGCGCCGATCCTGTGGTGGTGCTGAGCGACCTTGCCGAATTCGTCAATTTCGTCACTCGCGTGAAGATCGTGCCGGCGACGGCTGACAATGTGGCGTTCGGCGAGACCGAGCGGCTGCGGGCGCGCGATTTCGCCGCGAAGCTCTCGATGCGCGTGCTGTCGCGGATGTGGCAGATGCTGCTCAAGGGCATCACCGAAGTGCAGGGTGCGACGCGCCCCGCCGCCGCCGCCGAAATGGTACTGGTGCGGATCGCCTATGTGGCCGATCTGCCGACGCCGGACGAAGCCATCCGGATGATCGAGCAGGGCGGCGGATCGTCGCCCGTTGCCGCGGGCGGCGGCGGCCGCGCGGCGCCTCCGATTGCCGCGCCGTCCGCGCAGTTTTCCGCGCAGACGCCCTCGGTGCCGACCATGTCGGGGACGTCCCGCGGGCCGACCATGCAGCGCGGCAATGCCGAGCCGTCGCCGCGGCCGCAGGTCGGCATGGCGGAGGCGCAGCCGGCGCCGGTGCTGAAAATTTCCACCTTCCCCGAATTGGTCGCATTGGCCGAGCAGAAGCGCGACCTGATGGTGCGCGGTGCGCTGGAAGCCGATGTGCGCCTGATCCGCATCGAGGACGGCCGGCTCGAAGTCGCGATGGAACGCACCGCGGCGCGCTCGCTGATCAACGATCTCCAGCGCAAGCTGGAGATCTGGACCGGCCGGCGCTGGGCGGTGATCGTCTCCAACGAACAGGGCCAGCCGACGCTGCGCGCGCAGCAGCAGGAGCAGAAGAACGAACGCGAACGCGCCGCCGAAGCCGACCCGCGCGTGCAGGCGGTGCTGGCGAAATTCCCCGGCGCCAGGATGGAAGTTACCATGCTGGCACCCGAAGTGCCCAATGGTGACGACGATGATCTGATCACCGATGACGGCGCCGATCCCGGCGACGACGATTAAAAGCTAATGGAGAAATGCGATAACATGAGGCGGCGCTCGAACACCTCTCCCCCGCGCGAAGCGAAGCTTCGCTAGAGGGGAGAGGTGTACCAGAACGAACCAAGGGAACACTGATGGCTGACTTTCTCGGCATGATGAAACAGGCGGCGCAGTTGCAGTCGAAGATGAAGGCGATGCAGGAGGAACTCGACCATGTGGAGGTCGAGGGCATTTCCGGCGGTGGCCTTGTCACGGTGCGCATGACGGCGAAGACTGAAGTGAAGGCTGTGAAGATCGATCCGTCGCTGGCGAAGCCGGAAGATGTCGAGATTCTCGAGGATCTGCTCGTCACTGCGTTCGGCGATGCCCGCCGCAAGGCGGAAGCCGCCATGCAGGAGAAGATGCAGTCGCTCACCGGCGGTCTCGGCCTGCCTCCGGGGCTTGGCCTCGGCTAGGCTTTCTTGTCCCGGACGCGATGCAGCACGCGCTCTTGCGCGTGATGCTTCGCAGAGCCGGGACTGTCACGAATGCCGGCGTCTGGTACGGTCCCGGCTCTGCGAAGCGGCACTGCGTGCCGCATCGCGTCCGGGACAAGCGAATAACATTTACATGGTTTCGAACTGACATGGCTTCCGTTGCCGGACCTGAAATCGAGCGCCTGATCCAGCTTCTGGCGCGGTTGCCGGGGCTTGGTCCGCGTTCGGCGCGGCGTGCGGCGCTGCATCTGATCAAGAAGCGCGATGCGCTGATGACGCCGCTCGCCGCCGCGCTGCAGATGGCGATCGACCGCGTTCAGGTCTGCAAGGTATGCAGCAATATCGATACGCAGAATCCCTGCACGATCTGCACCGATACCAGGCGCGATCCGTCGACCATCGTGGTGGTCGCCGATGTCGCCGATCTGTGGGCGCTGGAGCGCGCCAATGCGGCGCCCGGCAAATATCATGTGCTCGGCGGCACGCTGTCGCCGCTCGATGGTGTCGGTCCCGGCGATCTGACCATCGATGCGCTGGTGGCGCGCGCGCATGAGCCTGACGTCACCGAAGTCATTCTGGCGCTGAATGCGACCGTGGATGGGCAGACGACGGCACATTACATCACCGACCTTCTTCAGGAGGCTCATGTGAAAGTCACCCGGCTCGCGCATGGCGTGCCGGTCGGGGGCGAACTAGACTACCTCGATGAAGGCACGCTGTCGGCGGCGATGCGACAGCGCACACTGTTTTGAGACGGGATTGATTCAGATGAAGCGATACGAGTTCGGCGTGCAGTTCGCGTGGGCGGTTGTTGTCTGCGGCGCGTGTGTGTTCTCCACTGTTGCCGATGCGGCGTCGGACGTTCCGGAGGAGATCGCAAAGCCGGTCGCGCCGAAGGCGATGCAGATCGGCGGCGTGCTCACCGGCCAGCTCAACGCCATGCGCAGCCGCGACGCCAAGGGCAAGCGCATCGATATCTATCAGCTCGTCAGCGAACCGCGCCGCCTGCCGGCGCCCGCAGGGCTCTGCAATCTCGAAACCGGTCCCGAAACCTTCGAGATCGTCGCCGCCGATAATACGCAGGCGGTGCAGTTGAAGAAGCTTGTCGGCAAGGAAGTGGCGTTCAAGGTCGGCGCCATCGCCTGCGCGGAACAGGCCGGGCAGATGAGCGAGGCGCTGGTGACGAAGTGGCAACTGATGGGGAAGACGAATTGAACTCCGCTGCGTAGCCCGGATGAAGCGCAGCGCAATCCGGGGTCAGCGTTTCAGCCGGCTCTGTTGCCCCGCATTGCGCTTCGCTCCATGCGGGCTACGGTCTGGAGTTACACCCGCACCGGTCCCAGCGCGGCGAAATGCCTGCGCCGTTGCAGCCACAGCAGCAGGATGAGGCTCGGCACCGCCACCAGCACGCTGATCATGAAGAACACCGGCCAGCCCGTCGCTTGCGCCACATAGCCGGCGCCGGCGGAGAGATAGGTGCGGCCGACGGCGGCGAGCGCGGTCAGCAGTGCGTATTGGGTGGCGGTGTGCAGCGGGTTTCTGCACAGCGCCGACAGGTAAGCGACGAAGATCACCGTGCCGATGGCGCTGGTGAAGTTTTCGACGGAAATCGCCAGCGCCAGCGCCCATTGATTGACGCCTACGATCGCGAGCCATGAGAAAGCGAGATTCGCGACGGCCTGCAGCACGGCGCCGATCCAAAGGCTCGCCGCCAGCGCATAGCGCCGCGCCACGAAGCCGCCGGCGAAACCGCCGATCAGGGTGGCGGCGAGGCCGACGCCTTTGACGATCGCCGCGTAGTCGTTGCGGGTAAAGCCGAGATCGATGACGAAAGGCGCGGTCATGGTGCCTGAAAAGGCATCGGTGAATTTGAACAGCACCACGAAGGCAAGCGCCGCCAACGCATCCTTGCGCGACAGGAATTCGGAGAAGGCGCCGACGGCGGCGTGAAACACGCGCGTGACGGCGCTCTCGTTCCGTGTTGCCGCTTCGGCTTGGGCGGACTGTTCGGGCTCGGTGGCCATCAGCGCCGTCACCGTGCCGATCAGCACCAGTGCGGCCATCGCTGCATACCCCCACATCCATGCCGACGTGCGCGCGATGCCGGTGCTTTCGAAGCCGCTGACCAGGAACAGGACGCCGGCGGTGGAGATCAGCATGCCGATACGATAGGCGGCCACATAGGCGGCCATGCCGGCGGCCTGTTCGCTCTCCGGCAGGCTCTCGACGCGGAAGGCGTCGACCACGATGTCCTGCGTGGAGGAGGTGGCGGCGACGAGCAGCGCGCCGAGCGCGACGAACAGCGGCGATTGCGCTGGATCGGCCAGTGCGAGCAGCAGAATCGCAACGATCAGCAGCATCTGCGAAAACACCAGCCAGCCGCGGCGGCGGCCGAGGGCGCGGGTGAAGAACGGCACATGCAGCGCGTCGATCAGCGGCGCCCAGATGAATTTCAGCGTGTAGGGTGTGCCCACCAGCGCAAACAGGCCGATGGTGCCGAGATCGACACCGGCCTCGCGCATCCACACCAGCAGCGTGGAGCCCGACAGCGCCAGCGGCAGGCCGGAGGAAAGCCCGAGCATCAGCACGATCAGCACGCGCGGCTGCAGATAAACCGCCATGCTCGCGCGCCAGGAGGCGGGAGGTTGCGGGGGAGCGGGGGCTGTGTCGGGGGCGGAGGTCATGAGGGAGACGTAGCAGATTCGATAGCTTTTCCCCTCTCTCCTTGTGGGAGAGGGTGGATCGAACCGCGTAGCGCTTCGAGACGGGTGAAGGGTGCCGCAAGCTCGGAGTTTGACAATACCCCTCATCCGTCACGGCCTTCGGCCGTGCCACCTTCTCCCACAAGGGGAGAAGGAAGGAAGAATTTCACTCCCCCGCCTGAATCTTCTTCGGCAGCGGTGCGAACATGTCCACCGGGGCCGGTTTGCTCACCGGCGTCACGTCCGCCGTATCGGTCTTGCTGAAATCCAGTTCCTCGATCCGTCCGGCCCGCTTCTCGATCTTGTCCGCCGAGATCAGGATTTGCCGGACATCCTCGTTGGCCTGGTTGAAATGCGTCTGCAGCTTGTTCACGCGGTCGCGCAGCCGGCCGAGATCATCGCCCAGATTCAGCACTTCGGTGCGGATCTGGTCGGCGGCGTCGCGCATGCGCGCATCCTTGAGGATCTGCTGCATCACCTGGATCGCCAGCATCAGCAGCGACGGCGATACCAGCACCACGCGGGCGCGATAGGCTTTCTGGATGATGTCGTCGAAACCGTCGTGAATCTCGGCATAGACGGATTCCGAAGGGACGAACATCAGCGCGGTGTCCTGCGTCTCGCCGGCGACCAGATATTTCTCAGCGATATCGCCGACATGTTTCATGACGTCGGTGCGCAGCCGCTGCGCCGCGTATTTTTTGTCCTCGTCGCTGCGCGCGTCATGCAGCGCGGTGACGGATTCCAGCGGGAATTTCGCGTCGATGCACAGCGGGCGCTGATCGGGCAGGAAGATCACGCAGTCCGGCCGCTTGCCGGACGACAGCGTGTGCTGGAAGGCATAGGCGCCGTTCGGCATGCCGTCCTTGACGATGCTTTCCATGCGCGCCTGGCCGAACGCGCCGCGCGATTGCTTGTTGGCGAGCACGTCGCGCAGCGTCGTCACCTGCGAGGTGAGGTCGGTGAGATTCTTGTGCGCGTTGTCGATGATGCCGAGGCGCTCGTGCAGCACGCGCAGGCTGTCCATGGTGTTGCGCGTGGTCTGCTCCATGGACTGGCCGACGCGATGCGTCACCGAGTCCAGCCGTTCGGACACGGCGCGGGCCATTTCGGCCTGGCGGCCGGCTAGTGCCTGGCCCATGGCATCGACGCGGCCGGTGGCCTCGGCCTGGGCCTTCAGCACATCGGCGAGACGTTCCTCCAGTTCGTCGGCGCGGATCGCCTGCGCCATCGCCGTGGCGGCCCCGCGGCTGCCCGAGCGCGCGATGATGATGGCGATGGCCGCGAGCAGCGCGAGCACGACCGCGCCGAAGACGAGCAGCGTGACGCCGGTGGTGACCGGCAGGTCGCCGATGCTGAAAAGGGTTTCGTTCATGGCCGCAGTCTAGCCGATTCGGTCGAGGGTGCGAACAAAGAGGGAACTGAAATGGTAAACGGACACTTGATTTTCATGGTTAACAGATGGCGAACGGGGATGGTTACTGTTTCGTAAACGACGCCTTTCACGCCCCCGCATCGGCGCATTGACCGCGCAGGATGCGCGGATTAAATCGCCCGCCATGGCCATTCGTGAAATCATTGTGCTGCCGGACAAACAGTTGCGGCTGATCTCCAAACCTGTCGAGAAGGTGACGCCGGAGGTGCGCAAGCTCGCCGACGACATGTTCGAGACGATGTATGATGCGCCCGGCATCGGGCTGGCGGCGATCCAGATCGCGGTGCCGCTGCGGCTGATCACCATGGATCTGGCCAAGAAGGATGACGAGGAGGGCGGCAAGCAGCCGCGCGTCTTCATCAATCCGGAAATCATTTCGGCCTCGGACGAACTGTCCGTCTACGAGGAAGGCTGCCTGTCGATCCCCGAATATTACGAGGAAGTGGAGCGGCCGGCGACGGTGCGCATCCGCTACCTCGATCTTGACGGCAACACGGTGGAGGAAGACGCAAGCGGCCTGTTCGCCACGTGCATCCAGCACGAGATCGATCACCTCAACGGCGTGCTGTTCGTCGATTACCTGTCCAAGCTCAAGCGCGACCGCGTGATGAAGAAGTTCACCAAGATCGCCAAGCGCGTGGGGTGAGTATTTTCTTGTCCCGGACGCGCCGCAGCGTGCAACGCTGCTGCGCAGAGCCGGGACCGTAACGAACGCCGTCGCCCGCGACGGTCCCGGCTCTGCGAAGCAGCACTTCGTGCCGCATCGCGTCCGGGACACAGTCAAACACCGGATCGAGCCGCTAATGTCGCTTCGTCTGATTTTCATGGGTACGCCGGATTTCGCCGTGCCGACGCTGCTTGAACTCGTGGCGCACGGCCATGAGATCGCGGCCGTCTATACGCGCGAGGCGAAGCCGGCCGGGCGCGGCATGAAGCTGCAGCCGACGCCGGTGGCGCGCGAGGCGGCGCGGCTCGGCATTCCCGTGCTGACGCCGAAGACGCTGCGCACGCCGGACGCCGAGACCGCGTTTCGTGCCTTCGGCGCGGACGCCGCCGTGGTGGTCGCCTACGGCATGATCCTGCCGCAGAACATCTTGGATGCCGTGCCGCTCGGCTGCTTCAACCTGCACGGCTCGCTGCTGCCGCGCTGGCGCGGCGCGGCGCCGATCCAGCGCGCCATCATGTCGGGCGATGCCGAAAGCGGCGTGATGGTGATGAAGATGGATGCCGGCCTCGACACCGGCGATATCGCCATGGCCGAGCGCCTTGCGATCACCGACGGCATGACCGGGCTCGACCTGCACGATGCGCTGGCGCCGCTCGGTGCGGACCTGATGGTGCGCGCCATGGGGGCGCTGGATCGCGGCGGGCTGCAGCTCGTCAGGCAGAGCGAGCAGGGCGTGGAATACGCGGCCAAGATCGACAAGGCCGAGGCGAAGATCGATTGGACGAAGCCGGCGCGCGGGGTGCTGCGGCATATTCACGGCCTATCGCCGTTTCCCGGCGCATGGTGCGAAGTGAATGTCGAAGGCGAAACAGTGCGCCTCAAAATTCTCCGCTGTGAGCTGGCGAACGGATCGGGCGCCCCTGGCGACCTGCTCGACGACCACCTCACCATCGCCTGCGGCGACGGCGCTATCCGCATCGTCGAATTGCAGCGCGCCGGCAAGCAGGCGATGAAGCCCGACGAGTTTTTGCGCGGCACCGCGCTCGCGCCGCCGCTGCGGGTGGGCTGATGCCGCGCTACAAGATGGTCATCGAATATGATGGCACGCCGTTCTCCGGCTGGCAGGTGCAGGACAATGCCACACTGACGGTGCAGGGCGCGCTGGAGCGCGCTGCCGAAGCAATCTGCGGTGTGCCGATCCGTGTGCATGGCGCCGGCCGCACCGATGCCGGCGTGCATGCGCTCGGTCAGGTCGCGCATTGCGACGTGCCGAAGATTCTGGTGCCGGGCCGTTTTCGCGACGGCATGAACGCGCATCTGCGGCCGCATCCGGTGGCGGTGCTGTCGGCCGATGTGGTGGCCGACGATTTCGAGGCGCGGTTTTCGGCGGTGAAGCGGCACTATATTTATCGCATCGCCAATCGCCGTGCCAACCTCGCCGTCGGATTGGGTCATGTCTGGCGCGTGCCGAAGCCGCTCGATGTCGCTTTGATGCGCGAGGGCGCGAAGCGGCTGCTCGGCCGTCACGATTTCACGACGTTCCGCGATACCGAATGCCAGGCGAAATCGCCGATCCGCACGCTGGACCAGCTCGATGTCGACCAGGATGGCGAAGCGGTGACGATCCGCACCTCGGCGCGTTCGTTCCTGCACAGCCAGGTGCGCTCGATGGTCGGCAGTCTGGTGTGGGTCGGCCACGGCCGCTGGACGCCGGACGACATGAGCGCCGCGCTCGCCGCAAAAAACCGCGCCGCCTGCGGCATCGTCGCGCCGCCGGACGGATTGTATCTGGCGAAGGTGGACTACTGAACTCTTATTTTACCTCTCCCCACCGGGGAGAGGTCGCGCGCTCTTGCGCGCGGGTGAGGGGGCAAACTCGGGCGATGGTGCAAGCCCCCTCACCCGCTCCGGCTTCGCTACGCTTCGCCGGATCGACCTCTCCCCGGTGGGGAGAGGTGAAGAAAGAATTACACCCTCACATCTTTCATCGCGTCCCAGAACAGATCCTGGCCGTTCGCCACATTCGCCGTCCAGTGTTCGTGCGCGTTATCATTCGCATCGTCGGTGATGAACTTGAACGCGCGCCAGGGGATGCCGTGGCGGAGGCAGACCTGTGCGATGGCGAACAGTTCCATGTCGACGACATCGACCTTGTTCGCCACCAGCCACGGATCGGCTGACGTGACGAAGCTGTCGCCGGTGCCGCAGATCACGCCGTACCGGCCGGAACTCAGGCGGTCGAGATCGGGCGCATAGGGCGTGCGGCCGCGCGGCGCCAGCGGCTCGGCGTTCATGTCGCGCTGGATCACATCGCTGATTTCGACGAGGCCGTTGAGCGCGGTGTTGAGCTTGCCGGCGGTGCCGTAATTGACGATCAGCTTCGGCCTGTCGGCGGCGATGGCAGCCAGTACCGCCATGGTGGTGTTGATCTTGCCGACGCCGGTAAACACCACGCGAAAGCCTTGCGGCGCGCGGGCGACATCCAGTTCGCTGTCGAGCGCGGTGAGAACCAGAATGCCGTCGCTCATGCGAAATACCGGTCCAGCACGCCGCGATAGATGCGCGCGAGCTGTTCGAGGTCCGCGATATCGGTGTGTTCGTCGATCTGGTGCATGGTCCGGCCGACGAGCCCGAATTCGATCACCGGACAGTAATTCTTGATGAAGCGCGCATCCGAGGTGCCGCCGCCGGTGTTGAGATCGGGCACGCGGCCGGTAATCTCCTTGATCGCGGCAATCACGGTGTCGGTGAAGGCGCCGGGTTTGGTGACAAAACTGTCCGAATTGCTCGGCTCCCAGATCACATGCGCCTTGATGCGGTTGCCGGCGGCGGCGGCGACACGGGCATCGATCAGCGCGCGCAGCGTCTCCTGCGTGTGATGATCGTTGAAGCGGATGTTGAACTTCGCCTTTGCCTGCGCCGGGATGACATTGGTGGCCTTGTTGCCGACATCGACCGAAGTGAATTCGAGATTCGACGGCTGAAACTGCGCGTTGCCCTGATCGAGCGGATCGCTGCTCAGCGCCACGATCAGTGCGGCGATATCGGGCACGGGGTTGGATGCGCGATGCGGATAGGCGACATGGCCCTGCACGCCGTCGACCACCAGCGTTCCCGACTGCGAGCCGCGGCGGCCGATCTTGATGGTGTCGCCCATCGCCTCGACATTGCTGGGCTCGCCGACGATGCAGTGATCGAACTTTTCGCCGTGTCCGGCGGCCCAGGCAAGCAGCTTGACGGTGCCGTTGACGGCAACGCCTTCTTCGTCGCCGGTGATGAGGAAGGAGATCGAGCCGTTCGGTTGGCCGTTATTTGCCGCGAGGTAATCCAGCGTCGCGGCGACGCTGGCCGCGATGCCGCCCTTCATGTCCACGGCGCCGCGGCCGAACAGCTTGCCGTCCTTCATCTCGCCGGCGAAGGCGCCGTGGCGCCATGCCGCCTCGTCGCCCGGCGGCACCACGTCGGTATGGCCGGCGAAGCAGATATGCGGCGCCGATGTGCCGATGCGGGCATAGAGGTTCTCGACATCGGCGCTGCCGTCCTCGCTGAAGGTGACGCGGTGCACGGTGAAGCCGGCCTCGCCCAGCAGGCGCTCCAGCACGCCGAGCGCGCCGCCCTCCGCCGGGGTCACCGACGGACAACGGATCAGATCCTGCGCGATGGCGACGACATCGGCCACGCGCTTAGTCCCGCAGCAGCTCGTTGATGCTGGTCTTGGAGCGGGTGCGCTCGTCGACGCGCTTGACGATCACGGCGCAGGCGGTGGCGGGCATGTCCGGCTTCTTCGGCGGCAGGGTGCCGGGGACGAGCACCGCATATTCCGGCACTTCGCCGACGAACACTTCGCCGGTTTCGCGATCGACGATCTTGGTCGAAGCGCCCAAAAAGACGCCCATGGCCAGCACCGCGCCCTTGCGGACGATGACGCCTTCGGCGACTTCCGAACGGGCGCCGATGAAGCAGTCGTCCTCGATGATGACCGGGCCGGCCTGTAGTGGCTCCAGCACGCCGCCGATGCCGACGCCGCCGGAGATGTGCACGCGCTTGCCGATCTGGGCGCAGGAGCCGACCGTGGACCAGGTGTCGATCATGGTGCTCTCATCGACATAAGCGCCGAGATTGACGAAAGACGGCATCAGCACCACGTTCCTGGCGATGAAGGCCGACTTGCGGACAACGGCGCCCGGCACCGCGCGGAAGGCGGCGGCACGGAATTGGTTGTCGCCCCAGCCCTCGAACTTCGACGGCACCTTGTCCCACCACTGCGCGCCGCCGGGGCCGCCGGAAATCGTGGTCATGTCGTTGAGGCGGAACGACAGCAGCACCGCCTTCTTCAGCCACTGGTTGACCGTCCACTTGCCGTCATCGCCACGGACGGCGACGCGGGCCTCGCCCTTGTCGAGCAGATCGAGCGCCTGCTCCACGGCATCGCGCACCTCGCCCTTGGTGGCGGCATTGACGTTGTCGCGCGCGTCGAAAGCGGCATTGACGGTGGATTCGAGGGCGGTCAGCGACATCGCGGGATCCTTGGACAGATTTGGGGGTTAAGCTGACAAACCGCATGCGTGGCGTCAGGCAACATCGATTGGTGTATGTCAACATTAACTTGTTAGGGGGAGAGGTCGGGAAGTCAAGCGTGCCTCTCCACGTCTGAGTATGCCCCCTCACCCGGCGCTACGCGCCGACCTCTCCCCGGCGGGGAGAGGTCGCGCGCTCTTGCGCGCGGGTGAGGGGGCTTCACCGCGCTCCGTTCACCTTCACCAGAAACCCCGTCAGGTCATCCGTGACATAATCGACATGCGGATCGCTGCGGCCTTCCAGTTCCCAGTCCTCGCGAACGACGTCCTTCGCGCCGTCCGGCACCACCAGTACCGTGGTCATGCCGAGGCTGTGCGGGACGGCGAGGTTGCGCGACAGGTCTTCGAACATCGCGGCTTTGGCCGGATCGACGCCGTGGTCGCGCAGGAATTTGTCGTAGGTCTGCGGTGCGGGCTTCGGCTCCAGCCCGGCGGCGACGATGTCGAAGATGGCTTCGAACTGATCGGCGAAACCGAGCCGCGCCAGCACGGCGTCGGCATGGGCGACCGAGCCGTTGGTGAGGATGAGCTTGCGGCCGGGCAGCCGCGCGATCGCACCGCCCATCGCCGGATCGGGCATCAGCGGCGAATGATCGATCGCGTGCACGTAAGCCAGGAAATCGTCGGCGCTGATGCCGTGTTCGGTCATCATGCCGCGCATCGTGGTGCCGTAGCGCCTGTAATAGTCCTTCTGGATGCGGAAGGCGTCTTCCGGCGTCACCTTCAGAAAGTCGGCCACGAAATCGCGGATGCGGACGTCGATCTGCTGCCACAGGTTGACGTGAAACGGATACAGCGTGTTGTCGAGATCGAACACCCAGGTCTCGACATGAGCGAAGCCGCGCAGCGATGTGGTCATTTCGTCTATCCTGTCATGGCATCGCGAACCGCAGCGTTTTGCCGCCGCCGGTCATGTCGACGACGGCATAGCCCGCTGCGGTGAGGCCGCGGGCGGCGCAGTCGCCGTGGTCGCGGGTTTCGAATTTGCTGTCGCGCGTGCAGAGCATGCGTCCGCCGCCCCAGTTTAATGGTTTGTCGCCCAGCCGGACGGCGCGGCCGGTGTCATCGACGGCTTCGGCGAAGGAGAAGATCTGCTTCGGCTGGCCGGTGACGTCCGGGTGCAGGCATTTGCCGGGCGCGATGCGATACCAGCCGCGGGCGATGACGTTCCTGCCGTCGTCGGCCGCGACCGAGGCCATTATCTTGTAGGATGTGTCGTTGCACCAGGTGAGGCCCGTCGCCGACGGCGCCTGCACGCCGGCGACCATGGTTTCGAAGAAATTCGGTGCGTTGACGATATCGGCGGCAAGGCCGCGGCTTTTCAGGAAGGCGGCGAGGCCGTTCTGCGTTTTCGGTCCGTCGACGCCGTCGATCGGGGCGGTGTCGTAACCGGCGATCAGCAGCAGGCGCTGGATGGCGGCGAGCTTGGCTTGTTCGTCGTCATACTCACTGTTTTCGGCGAGATAGGCGACCATGTTGCCGTCCTCGGCCTGCGACGGCTGGATGGTGGTGAACGGCGCCGGCGTCTGTCCGGCGCGGCACTGGCGCGCGGCGGCGATGACGAAATTGTCGGCGGCGATGCAGAGATTATCGGTGCCGGCCTGCGCGGGCGCGGCGCCGTAGATGTCGAGCGCGCGCGCATGCAGCAGCAAGCGGTCGGCGCTCAGCGTGCCCTGCGCGACCACCTTGCATTGCGCGGGATCGATGCGGAACCAGCCGCGGGTCGCGGTCGCGCCCTTGTCGTCGATGCCGATGGCGACATCGACCACGTAGCTCATGCGGTTGCAGAGCTTGAGGTCGGCACGGGCCGGCGATGCGGTGAAGGCGGTGAGGAGGAGAGCGCCCCACACTCCGCTCCTCATGGTGAGGAGGTGCGCAAAGCGCGCCGTCTCGAACCATGAGTTGATGGAGCTTGTTGCCATCCTTCGAGACGCGCGCAAGAGCGCGCTCCTCAGGATGAGGGCAGGGTGTTTGTCTGCCCGGCCCATCACTTGTGGATCAGCGTGCCCGTGCCCTGGTTGGTGAACAGTTCGAGCAGCACCGCATGCGGGGTCTTGCCGTCGATGATGACGACGCCTTCGACGCCCTGTTCGAGCGAATAGATGCAGGTCTCGACCTTCGGAATCATGCCGCCGGAAATGGTGCCGTCGGCGATCAGCTTGCGGGCGTCCTTGATCGACAGTTCGGGGATCAGCGTCTTCGACTTGTCGAGCACGCCCGGCACGTCGGTCAGCAGCAGCAGGCGCTTGGCCTTCAGCGCGCCGGCGACGGCGCCGGCGAAGGTGTCGGCATTGACGTTGTAGGTCTTGCCGTCCTTGCTGGCGGCCAGCGGGGCCAGCACCGGGATCAGCTCATAGCCGATCAGTTGGTTGAGCAGCGTGAGATCGACTTTCTCGGGCTCGCCGACGAAGCCGAGATCGACCACCTTCTCGATGTTGGAATCCGGATCGACCATGGTGCGCGTCGCCTTCGACGCGGTGACCATGTTGCCGTCCTTGCCGCACAGGCCGACCGCCTTGCCGCCGGCTTCGTTGATGTAGCTGACGATCTGCTTGTTGATGGAGCCGGCCAGCACCATCTCGACGATTTCGATGGTGGCCGCATCGGTGATGCGCAGCCCGGCGGCGAATTCGGACTTGATGCCGAGACGCTGCAGCATCTGCGCGATCTGCGGACCGCCGCCATGCACCACCACCGGATTGATGGCGGTCTGCTCCAGCAGCACGATGTCGCGGGCGAAGGCGCGGGCGGTATCCTCGGCGCCCATGGCGTGCCCGCCGTATTTGATGACGATGGTTTCCTCGTCATACTGCTGCATATGCGGCAGCGCCTCGGAGAGAATGTGGGCTTTTTCGAGAGCACTGATGATGGGCGCGTCGGTCATGAAGCGGATCTCACGGTGAGCAGGCTGCGCCGCGTTCTAGCCGATTGAGAGGAGGGGTGCAAAGGATCGGTGCGATGCGCTTTCTTCTCCCCTCTCCCCCGCGCGAAACGAAGTTTCGCGCGGGGGAGAGGGGAGAAGAAAGCAGAGCGTTACGTGCGTTTCGGCCATGCCGCCGCGATCGCCAGCGCGATCCAGCTTGCGATCAGCAGCGTGCCGCCGGTCGGGGCCGCCATCGGAAACAGGCCATGGCCGGCATATTGGCGCATGGAGAGGTCGCCGGCGAATAATGACGCGGCGATGACAAAGCCGAATGCGGCGGCGAGGCCGATACGCACATGCACGACGGCGCGTTCGGTCAGCGCGGCGGCGCCGAGGATCGCGGCGGCGTGAAACAGCAGCATCGAGGAGGCCGACGCGAGCCTGACAGCATCGGGGAGGTGCGCGGAGGCGGCTGCGAGGATGACGCCGAAAGCGCCCATGACGCCGGCGTAAATGACCAGGATGCGGAGCGCGCCGTTACGGGTCATCGGCTGCGCTCGTTGAGAAGGCGCATCATGGCAGCCCGCAATTCCGGCATGCCGCCGCCGTCGCGCGAGGACGTCACCAGCAGTTCGGGGAAGGCGGCGGGATGCGTGCGCAGCGCGGCTCGGGTTTCCTCGACCGTCTTGTCGAGATCGGCCTTCTTCACCTGATCGGCCTTGGTGAGCACGATCTGGTAGCTGACGGCGGAGCGGTCGAGCGACTTCAGCACGTCGAGGTCGACGTCCTTCAGCCCGTGGCGGCTGTCGATCAGGACATAGACGCGGGCCAGCGTCGCGCGGCCCTGCAGGAAGCTGTAGATCAGCTTGGTCCAGGACGCGATCTTGGTCTTTGGCGCCGAGGCGTAGCCGTAGCCGGGCATGTCGACGAGGCGGAAGTCGCCGTTCTTCGGGCCTTCGAAGAAGATCAGCTCCTGGGTGCGGCCCGGCGTGTGCGAGGTGCGCGCCAGCGCGTTGCGGCCGGTGAGTGCGTTGATGAGGCTGGACTTGCCGACATTGGAGCGGCCGGCGAACGCGACCTCCATGCCCGCCATCGGCGGCAGCGTTTCGAGCGAGGGGGAAGCCCAGATGAACTTCCACTCGCCCGCGAACATCAGGCGCCCCTGCTCGATCAGCTCCGCAACGGGTTCGGTGGTCATGCGAAGGTGCTTTCTGTTGATGACGTGCGCTTTGACGACAAAGCGACGCTCCGTTTACCTCTCCCCACCGGGGAGAGGTGCTCGCTGATGTCCGTGCTTTACGTCTTCTGCGCCGGCTTCTTGCCGAAGGTGGACTTGATGTTGTCGAACAGTTCCACCTTCACGCCGTTGCGGCGCATGATGAAGCTTTGCTGCAGCACCGACAGCGTGTTGTTCCAGGCCCAGTAGATCACGAGGCCGGCCGGGAAGCTCGCCAGCATGAAGGTGAAGATCAGCGGCATCCAGTTGAAGATCATCTGCTGCGTCGGATCCGGCGGCGTCGGATTGAGCTTCATCTGGAACCACATCGTGATGCCCATGATGATCGGCCAGATGCCGAGCGCGAGATAGTGGCCGAACACCGGCAGCGCGGTGGGATCGTAGTTCAGCAGGCCGAACAGCGTGAACAGGTTGGTCGGATCATGCGCCGACAGATCCTTGATCCAGCCGAAGAACGGCGCGTGACGCATTTCGATGGTGACGAACAGCACCTTGTAGAGCGAGAAGAACACCGGGACCTGCAGCAGGACGGGAAGGCAGCCCGCGACCGGGTTGATCTTCTCCTTCTTGTAGATCTCCATCATCTCCTGCTGCTGCTTCATCCGGTCGTCCGGGTAGCGCTCCTTGAGCAACTGAAGCTGCGGCTGGATCGCCTTCATTTTCGCCATCGAGGCGTAGGACTTGTTGGCCAGCGGGAAGAAGATGATCTTCACCAGCACCGTCACCAGCAGGATGGCGACGCCGAAATTGCCGAACAGGTGGAAGAACCAGTCGAGCGCCAGGAACATCGGCTTGGTGATGAAGTAGAACCAGCCCCAGTCGATCAGCAGATCGAAGTGGTTGAGGCCGAGCGACTGGTTGTAGCCGCCGAGGCCGATGGCAAGCGGGAAGTTGATGCCGACGGTCGCGGCTTCCTTGGCGCCGGCGAACAGGCGGGCATTGGCGGTCACCGAGCCGCCCGGCGCCACGGTCTGCGCATCCTGCACGTAGTCGGTCTGATAATTGCGGACCGTGCCGTTCAGCTTGGATGAGAACTTGGCGGTCAGCTTCGCATTGGTGTCGGGCAGCAGCGCCGAAGCCCAGTATTTGTCGGTCATGCCGAACCAGGCATTGGTGACGGAGAAGCTGACTTCCTGGGTTTCGTCGATCTTCTTGTAATTGTATTCCTGCAAGCCCTTGTCGCCGAGATAGCCGACGAGGCCCTCATGCAGGATGTAATAGCCTTCCGTATGCGGCGTGCCGTGGCGCGAGATCAGCGCGAACGGATACAGCGTCACCGGCGCGCTGCCGGCATTGCTGACATCGTCCTTGATCGAGAACAGATAGCGGTCGTCGACCGAGATTGTGCGGGTGAAGGTCAGGCCCTGGCCGTTGTCGTATGTCAGCACGACGGGCGATGACGGCGTCAGGGCGTTGCTGCCTTGCTGGGTCCAGTCGGTGTCGGCATCGGGCAGCTTCGCATGGGTGCCGGTGGCGCCGACCCAGCCGAATTCGGCGTAGTAGGGGCTTGCTGTGCCCGAGGGGGAGAACAGCACGATCGGCGGCGAGGCCGGATCGACGGTTTCGCGGAATTTGGTGAGCGCGATGTCGTCGATGCGGCCGCCCTTCAGCGAGATGCTGCCGGCGACGCGCGGCGTTTCGATCTTGACGCGCTTGGCGCCGGCGATGGCGGCGTCGCGGCTGATGACCGGCGCATTCGCGGGGGCCGTATTGGCCGGCGCGCCCGTGGCGGCCGGTGCCGCGCCGGGCTGCGGTGCGGTGCTGCCTCCCTGCGGCTGCGACGGAGCGGCGAGCTGGGTCTGGGTCGCCTGCTGCGCCTTCTGCTTTTCCATTTGCGGGATATTGTAGAAATACTGCCAGGCGATCAGCACCAGGCCGGACAGAACGACGGCGATGATGGTGTTGCGGTTGTCGGTCATCGTTCAGGTCTCGTTATCCGAATACGGGTGTGGCTTTTGCCGTCGGCAGCGCGCTTGTGACAGGCTGGAGGCGTGAGGTCACGTCGTTTTTGACGGTGGTTGTTTTGAGGGGGCCCGTTCGAGGCGGTTGAGCGCCGAAAGGAGGTCGGCGCGCATTGTCGTAAAATCGCGCGTCAACGCCACGCGACGGCCGATGAGCACATAGTCGCAATGGGCGCGCATGGACGACGGGTCGACCAGCTTCACCAGTTCGCGAAGCCTGCGCCGGATCCGGTTCCGCTCGGTGGCGGTTCCGTTTTTCTTGGTAACGGTGAAGCCGACCCGTACCGGGCCGGCATCATCTCGGTGTCGCAGCTGCAGCACGAAGGCAGGGGCGTTCACCCGTGGCCCAGCGGCGACGGCGAGGAAATCCGCCCGCTGCCGTAACCGCTCCATGATGAGGCTCGGAGAAAATCCGATCAGGCGCTGAGGCGCTTGCGGCCACGCGCACGGCGCGCGGCGAGAACCTTGCGGCCGCCGACGGTGGCGAGACGGGCACGGAAGCCGTGACGGCGCTTGCGCACCAGTTTCGAGGGTTGATAAGTCCGCTTCACGGGTCGTACTCCGCTGACCGGGCAATAAATCGCCGAGTTGATCTGAAATATGTCCTAAGATGTTGACTTCGCGAGCCGTTTCCGGCTGCAAGCGCGTTCGGCCCATCAAAGCCGCCCCGGCGGAAGCCGGGCCATCGCGGACAGTTGGCCGGGCTTATAAGGGAGCGTCCTGTTTTCGTCAATCTTGCCCGGTAACAAGTTGCGGGATCGGCCGACAAATCAACGCGCAATTGCCGCGCGGAAAATAATACCTCCGACGTCGATGAGAATGACGAACGCTGTCGCTTGCGGAGCGGTTCCCTATCATTCGCTGGTTGCCGGGGCTCGGCCGGTATTGTTGTTTGCATCGAATCGTCGCTGGACCTGCATCTTCGGATAGGTCAGCGTCCAACCGCAAGATTTGAGGCCCATCACGTGCTATTGGCGGACGCGCAGCTTATCGACCCCCAGCCGCAGCCCGGCTCGCTGCGCAAGCTCGGCCTGTCCGGGAAGCTGTTGCTGCTGACCATTCCGCTGGTGCTGATCGCGGAAATCCTGATCTACGTTCCCTCCATCGCCAATTTCCGCATCAACCGCCTGAACGACCGGCTGGCGGCCGCCAATACGGCGGCGCTGGTGCTGGATGCCGCGCCGCTCGGCATGGTGCCGGAATCGCTGTCGCGGCAGATTCTCAGCAGCATCGGCGCGCGCGCGGTCGCCATCAAATGGGGCAGCCAGCGGCGCCTGCTGGCGAGCGCCGATCTGCCGGCGCAGATCGACCATGACGTCGATATGCGCGGGATCACGGTGTGGTCGGCCATCGTCGATGCGTTCGAGGTGATGCTCGAAACCGGCAATGAAACCATGCGCATCATGGGGCCGGCGCCGGGCGGCGCGCAGTATATCGAGGTGGTGGTCGACGAATTGCCGCTGCGGCAGGCGATGTATCGATTCTCGAGCAACCTGCTCTGGGTGTCGCTCGGCCTCGGGATCCTGACCGCGGGTCTCGTCTATCTCGTGCTGCATTACCTGTTCGTGCGGCCGATGCGGCGGCTGACGGCGAACATGGTCGCGTTTCACGAAAACCCGGAAAGCAAGGCGCGGATCATCGTGCCGAGCCGGCGCACCGACGAAATCGGCGTCGCGGAGCGGGAACTGTCCGACATGCAGCGCGACCTGGTGTCGATGCTGCATCAAAAGAGCCGGCTGGCGGCGCTCGGCCTCGCGGTATCGAAGATCAACCACGACCTGCGCAACCTGCTGGCTTCGTCGCAGCTGCTGTCGGACCAGCTCTCCAGCGTGCCGGATCCGCGCGTCCAGCACTTCGCGCCGAAGCTGGTGCGGTCGCTGGAGCGCGCGATCGCGTTCTGTCAGTCCACGCTGTCCTACGGCCGTGCGCAGGAAGCGCCGCCGGACCGGCGCATGATCGCGGTGGAGCGGGTGGTCAGCGATGTGCGCGAATCGGCGGGGCTCGCCGCCGATGCGACGATCGGCTGGATCGATGCCGTCGAGCGCGGCCTGATGATCGATGCCGATCCGGATCAGCTGTTCCGCATTCTGCTCAATCTGGTCCGCAATGCCGCCCAGGCGCTCGAAGGGCAGCCCGGCACCGATGCCGCCCCCCGGCAGATCCGCATCACCGGCCGGCGCGAAGGCGCGGTCACGATCCTCGAAGTGTCGGATACCGGCCCCGGCGTGCCGCAAAAGGCGAAAGACCATCTGTTCGAGGCGTTTCAGGGCTCGGTGCGGCCGGGCGGCAGTGGCCTCGGCCTCGCCATCGCCGCCGAACTGATCCGCGCCCATGACGGCGACATCGTGCTGGTGGAAGGCACCATCGGCGCCACCTTCCGGATCACCCTGCCGGATCGGCCGGTGGAATTGCACAGCGTGCGCAGCGCCCGGGCCTGATTGTCGTAGCCGCCGGATGTCATGCAGATGAAATAACCGCGCCGGGACGCTTGCCAAGCCGTCTCCAACCCGTTAGGGATGGCGCGCTTTCGCAAACACCGCTTTCCGAAACGCATCCGATGCCGACGGCGCGGCCTTCAAGGCTGAGCCATCCGCGTCCACAGCACGCGCCCGTAGCTCAGCTGGATAGAGCACCAGACTACGAATCTGGGGGTCAGAGGTTCGAATCCTTTCGGGCGCGCCAT
>Ga0153956_1000831_pt1 | contig 31657 bp, 23 predicted proteins | sample TSFL040MetaG_FD_104704 | JGI IMG/M metagenome (GOLD analysis project Ga0153956, IMG submission 104704) | Attine ant fungus gardens microbial communities from Florida, USA - TSFL040 MetaG | ecosystem: Host-associated > Fungi > Mycelium > Unclassified | place: USA: Florida, Wekiwa Springs... | reverse complement strand
TTAGACGATTTAGGTATTCCGCTACCCAGCGTTACAGATGATATCAATGGAACTCTGAGGAGCTCAGTTACTCCTGATATCGGCGCTATTGAATTTACGGTGCCTATGTGTTCTGGTACTCCTATAGCTGGCACTGCTACAACTGATAAAGATACGCTTTGTGTGTCTGGAGACGTTTCTTTAGCTCTTACAGGCTATTCTATTGGTCTCGGTATAGATATCAACTGGCAGTCTTCTCCGGCAGGTACCAACAATTTTACGGATATACCCGGTGCTAACTCGGATACTTACATCGACATTGGGGTGGTGTCCAATACTGACTATCGTGCACGGGTTACCTGTACGTATGCCGGTGGCAGTACAGCATATTCCGATACAATGAGTGTGGTAGTGACAAATCCGCAATTAATCAACACTATTCCCGGACAACTTTGCGGACCTGGACAAGTTGCTCTATACGCGCAGGCAGATGCAGGACAAATCGTGAATTGGTATAGTGCTCCTATCGGGGGATCACCTTTGGGAACGGGTAATGTGTTTATCACACCATCTATCAGTACAACAACTCCTTATTATGCGGCTCCTTCTACTACTGGTGGAGGCGCCGGTTTTGTAGGACCTGTAAACCCTGCTACAGTAGGAGCAGGAAGTGGTACTAGTGCAGCGATTACTACGTATTATATGGCGTTTGACGTAATTGAGCCAACAACCCTTTTGTCAGTTGACATTTATCCGACTGCAGCAACGGGTTCTTCTGGTGCAATAGCTATTCAGGACAATACCGGTACCACACTCATAACAGTGCCATACGTAACTACAGTAACCGGTGGTACGACTCCACAGACAATCCCCATTAATTTGCAACTAACACCCGGCACAGGTTATAAAATGGGACAAAGTACTGCAATTACTCTTTTCAGAAACACTGCGGGAGGCTCTTATCCATATACTTCATCAGCCATTAATATTGTTAGCAACAACTTTGGAGCTGGTTATTATTATTATTTTTATAACTGGCAATATCTCGCAGGTTGTGAAGGCAATCGCGTACAAGTAAATGCTACTATCAACTCTGCTGCAAGTGGTACAGGTTTGGCTACAGGTGGTACTATGGTGAGTAATGTACAGGCAGATGGAACTACAGTAAACTACGATGCTCCCTGTATGGATAAAGTGGTAACTATTACCGATGCCGTTAATGGAAATATTCTTGGTGCTACAGATGCTGTGGTCGTTACTTCTCCCTCTGTTCAGACTTACAACGGTCTACCGTTTGTACCGCGTGTTTATGACATCTCTCCTTCAAGCGATGGACCGGCTACGGTTACCATTCACGCATTGCAAACAGAGTTTGATGCTTACAATACATGGATTACTACCAATAGCTCTTCTTTGCCTTTGCTCCCTGCAAATGCAACAGATCCTAATGTGAGCAATATCGTAGTCACTCAGTATCATGGCGAAGCACTTGACGGAAGCACAGGTCCCGTAGGTTTGTATGATGTGAACAATGGTATTGATTTTATCCAAAACAGTGCTATGACCATAACACCTCCAAGTACGGGCAGCAACTACTGGACTATGCAATTTCCGGTAACAGGCTTCTCAGGATTCTTTATCCATACAGGTACTTCTCCTCTGGATATTAAACTTGCCTCTATCAATGCCAGCAACCACGGAAGCAAAAACCGTGTAGACTGGTTGATGGCTGAAGCTAAAGAAGGCAAATTCGTACTGGAAAGAAGTAGCGACGCAAAAGTATTCAGCGCTATTGCCGAAATTCCGGTAGTAAGCAATCAACGTAGTTATTCTTACTGGGATAATAATCCGTTAATGGGTATCAATTATTATCGCCTTAAAATGGTGGAAGTTGACGGCTCATTTACCTATAGTGAAGTCGTTGATGCTACAGTAAGATCTAAAGATGCACTTTATGTAGAAGCTTATCCGAACCCAACATCGGGCAACGTTACTGTAAAAGTATCAGGTATTCAGGGCAGCAATCCTGAAGTGATGATCACGGATGTTACCGGCAAGCTCATCAGCAAAACAAAAATGACCGGCAACCAGCAAAGCATCAATATGAGCAACCTGGCAAGCGGCATTTACCTGTTGAAATATGCAGATGACACCAACAGCCAAACCATACGAGTAACCAAGAATTGATAACTTTTTTGTTCTTGATCTTTTTAAGAAAGACCACTTTTAAGTGGTCTTTCTTTTTTTATATGCTTAACTTTGCGAAAATTTTTAAAAGAAATGCCCGACAAAGTGCCCGGTTTATTGTCCAGTATTTTTAAGATGAAATGCCCCAATTGCCGGAAAGGAAATATGTTCGTTACGCCAAGTATATTTCCGTTAAGCAAGTTGCTTGAAATGCCCGATCGCTGCGAAGTCTGCGGACAAAAAATGGAGATTGAAGTAGGATTTTATTACGGAACAGGTTATGTAAGTTATGCGCTTACAGTAGCTTTGTTGGGGTTGTCATTTGTAGCTTACTGGATCATTTTCGGTTTATCTTATGAAGATTACAGCATTTTTATAGCCTTGGGAGTTTCCGTTTTTATAGCGCTTATAATGCAGCCTTGGTTGATGCGTATTTCCCGAGTTTTGTACCTCAATTTATTTGTGAAATATGGTAAGGGTACGACTATTAAATCAGAAGAAGTTTAGATAGCTTTCTGTTGGTCAATATGTACCTTTGCGCAAATTTTTTATAGTGCGTCCAGTTCATTATATCTCCATTTTAGTTGTCATTGCTTTAGCCGGAGCGCTTTATTTTTTTGCCGGTACGAAACCTCCTCAAAAACAGCAAACCCAAGCAGCAATGCCTAGTCTTGAAGAAGCGGCAGATATGCAGCGTACGCATGTTGCTCATCCTGCTTCTTTTGATTCCATTTACCTTGCCGCAAAAAAGGAACTTCCCACACATGCCGGACAAGAAGTAGTTACTATCGAACAAGCCATAAATTCTAAGACAGATTCCACGGCGATGATTGGTGATTTTGCAAACCTGGCTAAGATCTGGCAAGAGCACAAACAACTTCCCATAGCCGCTTACTACTATCTTACTGAAGGAAAATTGGCTAATTCAGAAAAAAAGCTCACCTTTGCAGCCCAATTATTTTTAGACCTCGCTCGAAAGTCACAATCAGAAACAGTACAGGCATGGGAAGGAGAGATGGCAATTGATGGATTTAAAAAAATTTTGGAACTTAATCCTGCAAATGATACAGCCAGTGTAAACCTTGCAGAGTGTTATATGGGGATGGGGCAAACGATGAAAGGTGTATTGGTGCTGAGAGATCTGACGGCGAAAAAACCGGATAATATACCCGCAAATCTGATGCTCGGACAGCAAGGTATCGTATCAGGACAGTTGGACAAGGCGCAAGCAAGATTCAGCAGAGTGCTGGAACTGGATAAAACCAATATCGAAGCCATGCTGGGACTTGCAGAAGTTTATAAAAGTAAAGGGGATAAAACTAAAGCGGTGGAAGTGCTGGAACGTGCGAAGAAGCAGATGAACAACCCTGATTTTAGTAAAGACATAGATAATTACATTAAATCATTTTAATAACATTTTAAATTTTTGAAATTATGCCTTGCGGTAAGAAAAGAAAAAGACATAAAATAGCCACACACAAACGTAAAAAACGTTTAAGAAAAAACCGTCATAAGAAGAAATAGGTAAATGTCGGCTGGGTTTCTGGCTATACTTTTTTCCAAATTTTTATTCTTATTGCATTTACGCCAACTAACATACTTTTTTGCAAAGAATGTTTTGGCGTAAATTTTTTACGTTGTATAAGATTAAGCTCATACGAAACTTAATATAGTCAGCGCAGCCGTATTGTGTAACTGCAATAAAAGACGGCAGCATGAACAAAGAACTAATTATTAATTCCGCCGGAGAAGGTGTGGAAATCGCGCTTCTGGAGGATAAAAAGCTCGTGGAGCTACATTACGAGCATATTCACGATCAATTTGCGGTTGGGGATCTTTACCTTGGTAAGATTAAAAAACTGATGCCGGGACTGAACGCCGCGTTCGTAGATGTAGGATTCGAGAAAGATGCATTTCTGCACTACACGGATCTCAGCCCATATTTCCGTTCGCTTCTGAAATTTACCCGGCAATCTATTGACGGAAATACAAGTTGGGGAACTGACTTCGGAAAATTTGAGAATGAAACTGAGATACTAAAAACAGGCAAGATAGCTGATGTCATCAATGGCAAGCCAGAAGTGCTGGTGCAAATCTTAAAAGAACCCATTTCTTCCAAAGGTCCCAGGCTAAGCTGTGAAATATCTATACCAGGACGATTTGTAGTGATGACACCTTTCAACAATGTGGTGGCTATATCGCGCAAAATACACTCGGCTGATGAACGAAAACGACTGCAGAAAATCATCGAAGCCATAAAGCCTAAAAATTTTGGCATCATTGTAAGAACTGCCGCCGAAGGGAAAAACACGGCAGAGCTGCATACCGACCTATTGGAGCTTGCAGAAATGTGGCAGACAATACAGGCTAATTTAAGAAATGCCAAACCTCCGCAAATCATTTTAGGCGAGCAGGATAAGACGACTTCTATTTTGCGGGATATGCTGAGCGAGAGTTTTCAAAAGATCGTGATCAACGATAAAAAGATGGTGGGGGAAACCAAAGATTACATCTCCCGCATTGCTCCTGAAAAAGAAAGTATTGTGAGTTATCATAATGGAGGACAGCCCATATTTGATACATACGGGATTACCAAACAAGTAAAAGCTTCTTTTGGCAAAACTGTAAATCTTGATACCGGCGCTTATCTTATTATAGAACATACGGAAGCACTGCATGTAATAGATGTAAACAGCGGTACAAGAAGCGCTGATACAGGACAAGAACATAACGCGTTTACTACTAATTTAGAAGCAGCACATGAAATAGTGCGTCAATTGCGTTTGCGAGATTTAGGCGGTATCATCATCATTGACTTTATAGATATGAAACTGCCCGAAAACAGAAAGAAGCTCTATGAGGCGATGGAAGAACTGATGGCGAATGACCGCGCCCGGCACACAATTCTGCCCATATCAAAATTCGGATTAATGCAGATTACCCGCCAAAGATTACGTCCGGAAATCAATATTTCTACAGCAGAAGTATGTCCGGAATGTAAAGGAACCGGTAAAATAGCCCCATCATTGATATTAGGCGATGAGATTGAAAAAGATTTTAAATATTTGATCAATCAGGGACACCGGCATTTAGCCATTCACGTTCATCCGATTGTTGGGGCTTATCTTACCAAAGGAATGTTTTTTAATTCTATAATAGCAAAATGGAATAAAAAATATAAAACGAAATTGAAAGTGGTAGAAAATGCAAACGCAACCCTTACTCAATACCAGTTTTTTGATACCAAAACAGAAGAACTTATAAAACTTTGATGACTTTGTTTCGTATTTTGCTATATAGAAAAAGTAAAATGATAACACGTCATGAAAAAAATTATCTTCTTTATTATAATCCTGCTTGCGGTGAGCCCAATTACCCATGCGCAGAATTTTAAAGCGCAACAACGCTCTCAGGAAAAACTCATTAAAACTACCTATAAAAAGGGCAGAATAACCGAGCGCGAATATTATAAATTGATGCAGGAACAGGAACTTATCAAAGAAGCTATGAATAAATATTATGCAGATGATATTCTTACTCCATCAGAAAAAAACAGATTATATGATAAGCTGCAACGCGCAGCCAAAAGATTAAAAAGATATAAAACTAATGGCGAAATTTACTAAAGTTTTCATAGTAAAATATATTTTTGAGGAAGCGGCTATTTGAGCTGCTTCTTCTATTTTTATTAAAATCTTCAACAAACAAACGCCATTTTTTTTAGTAATTTTGCGCATTCTTAAACAACTTTTCCTAAAAAAATCGTAATGGCATTCGACAGCGAACTTATCAAAAAAGTATATCAGGGGTTAGCAGAGAAGATTGATGAAGCAAGAAAATTATTAGGTCGTCCACTTACCCAGGCAGAAAAAATCCTTTATTCTCACACTTATGAAACACCTGTAAAAGCTTACGAGCGTGGGCGGGACTATGTAAACTTTGCACCTGACCGCGTAGCCATGCAGGATGCAACTGCGCAAATGGCCTTATTACAGTTTATGACTTGTGGAAAGAATAAAGTAGCGGTGCCCAGCTCTGTGCATTGCGATCACTTGATACAAGCCAAAGTAGGCGCGGATAAAGACCTTGCGACTGCTAAAGATGTTAATAAAGAAGTGTATGATTTCTTAGCTTCTATTTCCAATAAATATGGTATTGGTTTTTGGAAACCCGGTGCCGGCATTATTCATCAGGTTGTATTGGAAAACTATGCATTTCCAGGTGGTATGATGATCGGTACGGACAGCCATACACCCAATGCAGGTGGTTTAGGAATGATTGCTATTGGTGTGGGTGGTGCAGATGCGGTAGATGTAATGGCAGGCTTACCCTGGGAGTTGAAAATGCCAAAACTTATTGGAGTAAAGCTTACCGGAAAAATGAACGGCTGGACCTCCGCAAAAGATGTGATCTTAAAAGTGGCCGGTATTCTTACTGTAAAAGGTGGGACTGGTGCTATAGTTGAATATTTTGGTGAAGGTGCTGAAAGCCTTAGTTGTACCGGTAAAGCCACAATTTGTAATATGGGCGCTGAGATTGGCGCAACCTGTTCGCTCTTTGCTTACGATACTAAAATGAGTGATTATCTGAAAGGAACAGAGCGCGCAGCATTTGCAGAAGAAGCAGATAAAGTAAAAGAACATTTGCGTTCTGATAAAGAAGTATATGAAAACCCTGAAATTTTTTACGATCAGGTAATAGAGATAAACCTTAGTGAGTTGGAACCGCATATCAATGGACCTTTCACTCCCGATCTGGCAACGCCCATTAGTAAAATGGCAGAAGCTGTAAAAGAGCACGGCTGGCCGGATGATGTGGAAGTAGCCTTGATCGGTTCTTGTACAAACTCCTCTTATGAAGATATATCCCGCTCGGTTTCTATTGCAAAAGATGCTATTGCAAAAGGGCTGAAAACAGTGAGTGAATACACGATTACTCCGGGTTCTGAAATGGTGCGTTATACTATTGAAAGAGATGGATTTCTGGAAGTATTTGATGAAATGGGCGGAATCGTACTTGCAAATGCATGCGGTCCTTGTATCGGTCAGTGGGCGCGCCACATAGATGATCCCAATCGTAAAAATACCATTGTAACTTCTTTCAACAGAAACTTTGCTAAACGTAATGATGGCTTGGCTTCCACGCATGCGTTTGTCGCCTCCCCGGAAATCGTTACAGCTTTGGCGATATCCGGTAAACTGAGTTTTAATCCGATTACAGATACTTTGAAAAATGATAAAGGTGAAGATGTAAAACTGGCAGAACCTACCGGCTATGAAATGCCTCCGAAAGGATTTTCCGTAGATGATCCCGGCTATCAGAAACCTGCGGAAGACGGCTCTAAAGTAGAAGTGATTGTAAGCCCAGCGAGTGATCGTCTGCAATTGTTAGAACCTTTTAAACCTTGGGAAGGCACCGATCTTAAAGGATTGAAATTATTGATTAAAGCTTTTGGAAAATGTACAACCGACCACATTTCTATGGCCGGACCATGGTTGAAATACCGTGGACATTTGGATAATATTTCCAATAACATGCTGATTGGCGCCATCAATGCTTTCAATATGGAAACCAATAAAGTGAAAAATGAACTGACCGGCGAATATGGAGAAGTACCTGCTGTGCAGCGTGATTATAAAGCAAAAGGAATCGGCAGTGTAGTGGTAGGCGATGAAAACTATGGAGAAGGAAGTTCTCGTGAACATGCAGCCATGGAACCGCGTCATTTGGGCGTAAGAGCTATTGTTGTAAAAAGTTTCGCACGCATCCATGAAACAAACTTGAAAAAACAAGGAATGCTGGCGCTGACATTTGCCGACAAAACAGACTATGATAAGATACAGGAAGATGATGTATTTGATATCATGGGACTGACCACTTTCTCACCGGGCGAACCTTTGAAAATGATCATTCATCACAAGGACGGAAGCTCTGAAGAAATTACCTTAAACCATACCTACAACTCCCAACAGATAGAATGGTTTAAAGCCGGTGGTGCGCTCAATGTGATTCGCCAGGAAATAAGCTCCCAATCACACGCCATAGCTTAGTTTTTTTATAAAAATTTTATACACCCACGGTAGAAAACTATCGTGGGTTTTTTCTGATATTTTAGGAAATTTGTTTTGCAAAAAAGATCAAACGTATGTACAACAAGTTGGTTGATCTCAAAAGTTTTATAGAATGGAAAGCATTTGGAGTCTGCAGCGCTATTGGTGAAAAAATGGGCATAGCCACAAGCAGGATAAGACTTTGGTTTATTTATATTTCTTTTCTCACATTGGGTTCTCCTGTCATTATTTATATGATTCTTGCTTTTTGGATCAACTTGAAAAACTATATTTTGATGAGAAAAAGAAATCCTGTACGGTGGTGAGACGTAAACTATTCCCCAGTATGTGGAAACCTTATACATTCATTTTGGCAGTCTATTTGGATAGGAACAGTTATTGCAATTACCTTTACAGTCTTAAAATTTTTTAAACTAACTAAAACAAAATAAATAATGGCAGCAGTATTCACCGATACTAATTTTGAAACTGAAGTATTAAAATCCGATAAGCTTTCTGTAATTGATTTTTGGGCTCCGTGGTGCGGTCCTTGTCTGGCGCTCGGGCCTACCATTGAGGCGCTTTCTAAAGAATATGACGGGAAAGTAGTAGTGGGTAAAGTGAATGTGGATGAGAATCCTCAGTTATCAGTCAATTATGGAATTACCAGCATTCCGGCAGTTTTATTTATCAAAAACGGACAAGTAGTAGATAAGCAAGTGGGTGCGGCACCTAAAGGTGTTTTCGACAAAAAGATCCAACAGCACATGTAATTTTTCAGATTGCATTTTTGGAAAGCTTCGCGATTTTTTTGCGAAGCTTTTGTTTTTTATTAGAGCCGTTCTTTTTATCATATCAGCCTATTTCAATATCTTGCGACCATGAAAACATTAGGTGTAATAACGGATCCTGTGTATGTAAAGCCGGATTCTTTTTCGGCAATGGACAGATTTTTTCTCAGGTACATAAAAGATGAACGGGATTTACCTTTTGTACATCTTACTTTAAAGATTACGTTTACATTGGTTCCACTGGGTATTTTGTTGTATATGCCTTTTATAACCGGCTGGGTGTGGTGGTTTGTAGCAGTCCTTTACTTTTATTTCAATAATATAGTTTTCAAAGGTCCTTTTGGTTTGATGTTGCACTGTACCAGTCACAGGATGTTTTTCAAGAAAGAATATGGCTTTATGAATCATTATCTGCCTTGGATCATTGCGCCGTTTTTTGGTCATTCTCCCGAAACATATTATACGCATCATGTAGGAATGCACCATGCAGAAAACAACTTGGAAGAAGATGAAAGTACAACGATGCCTTTTCAGCGGGATTCATTAAAAGGTTTTGGTAAGTATTTCGGTACGTTTCTGTTTATGGGTATTTATCACCTTGCTTCTTATTTTCATCGCAAAAGAAGAAAGAAACTGCTTTATCGTTCGGTAAGAGGAGAAATTTTATTTATCCTTTTTTGCATAGGAATGAGCTTTGTGAACTTTAAAGCGACGCTATGGGTTTTTATCATTCCGTTTTTCTTATTCCGGTTGGTGGCTATGCTGGGCAATTGGGCGCAACATGCTTTTATAGATGTGAATGACCCGGGTAACGACTATAAAAACAGCATCACCTGCATTAATACCAAATACAACCACAAATGCTGGAACGATGGTTATCATATCAGCCATCATGAAAAACAATCAATGCACTGGACAGAGCATCCGGTTTATTTTCAAAAAACGTTACAAAAATATATCGACAACAAAGCCATAGTTTTTGATGGCATTCATTTTCTCCATGTCTTTTTCTGGCTGATGAATAAACGTTATGATTTGCTTGCAAAACATTATGTAGATCTTGCAGGTCGTTTTGAAACAGATGAACAAGTAGCTGCATTTTTAAGAGAGCGTACTAAAAAGATTAATTTTGAAGAGCTGAAATTGCAAGTCGTGTAATATTTAGCCTTCCACCAATGAAAAGCGATGGGCGTGATGAAAGTCATTTTTATGCTGTCCACACCATATCCCATTTTCCCGCATAATATCTATAAAATCATCGCTCCAGCTCGCATGTTGAAAATATTTTTTGGGCCGCATATCTAAAGCCGCACCCCAGCTATGTGCAGAAAGTAATCCTTTTGCATCTTTCTTTTTAGCATGGCATTTCTGTATGCTGTTTATCTCATCTTGTAAATCCATAACTTCAATTTCTCTGAAAGCACTTTCCAGTAAAGTTTTGAAATGTTTATGAATATAAATGCTACGCTGCGGAAACCAGGGAAAACTTTCCTGAAGAAACCAATTGGTCAGCCAGCGCTGTTCCCAGCCAAGTACGCGGGGATCGCCATACCGCGTGAAAAGTATAAGCTGAACAGGCTCGCAGAAGGCAACAGGAAGTTCGATATGATTAGCCATGACATCACTTTTTTATATATTACAAATTAAGAAGAATATCTAATTATTTTTACTCATTAACAATTGATTAATATCAAACAGCAACTTTTATTTATTAACAACTGTGTTTTTGGAATATTTTTTGTTATTCCTGCAAAACATTTATATATTTGCACTCCCATTTCCGGGAACCGGCTGTGCACTATATCTTATTGAACTTATTTTATTAACCAGAATTATTAACCTGCATGAGAGGTACTTCCTCGTATGCGGGTCATTGGCATTTGTAAAAAGGAGTATTAAATTACTATGGCTATACCTAAAAAAAGAACCGCTTCAGGTCGTTACAATTTCGGAAAGTTACATGATGTAGCCGAAACACCCGATTTGCTCGCGATTCAACTGCAATCTTTCAAAGATTTCTTTCAGCTTGAAACCACACCGGACAAACGTAACAATGAAGGTTTGTTCAATGTGTTCAACGAAAACTTTCCGATCACCGATACGAGAAATATTTTCGTACTGGAGTTTTTGGATTATTTCATTGACCCGCCACGCTATACCATCGAAGAATGTATGGATCGTGGGCTTACTTATTCTGTGCCTTTAAAAGCGAAGCTGAAGTTAAGCTGTAATGACGAAGAACACGTAGATTTTGAAACAATCGTTCAGGATGTGTTTTTGGGAAATATCCCCTACATGACACCGCGTGGTACATTTGTGATCAACGGTGCTGAGCGTGTTGTGGTTTCACAATTGCATCGTTCTCCTGGGGTATTCTTTGGTCAGAGTGTGCATCCGAATGGTACAAAAATCTATTCTGCGCGTGTTATTCCTTTCAAAGGCGCGTGGATGGAATTTGCTACAGACATCAATAATGTGATGTATGCTTACATCGACCGTAAGAAAAAATTCCCGGTAACGACCTTGCTTCGTGCCATCGGTTATGAAACAGATAAAGACATTCTGGAACTTTTTGGAATGGCTGACGAAGTGAAAGTAGATAAGAAAAGTCTTGCTCAAAATATAGGTCGTCGTCTGGCAGCACGTGTATTGCGCAGCTGGACCGAAGATTTCGTAGATGAAGACACCGGTGAGGTGGTGACCATCGAACGTAACGAAATCGTTTTGGATCGTGATAATGTATTAGATGAAGAGAATGCTGAAATGATTATAGAAATGGGAATTCCTACCGTATTCCTGCAAAAGGAAGAAGTGAGCGGCGATTATTCCATTATCTATAATACTTTAAATAAAGATACTTCCAACTCCGAGTTGGAAGCCGTACAGCATATCTATCGCCAGTTGCGCGGTAGCGATGCACCAGATGATGAAACTGCTCGTGGTATTATTGACAAATTATTCTTCTCGGATAAGCGCTATGATTTAGGAGAAGTAGGCCGTTATAAAATTAACCGTAAACTTGGCTTGGATATTGATTTGGATAAATCAGTTCTTACAAAGCAGGATATTATTTCCATCATCAAATATTTGGTGCGCCTGACTAATGGTAAAGCAGAAATTGATGATATCGATCACTTGAGTAACCGTCGTGTACGTACTGTAGGAGAACAGCTTTTTGCGCAGTTTGGTGTGGGGCTTGCCCGTATGGCGCGCACTATACGTGAAAGAATGAATGTGCGTGATAATGAGGTTTTTACGCCGATTGACTTAATTAACGCTCGAACTTTATCTTCGGTAATCAACTCTTTCTTTGGTACTTCGCAATTATCACAGTTTTTGGATCAGACGAATCCGCTTTCTGAGATTACACACAAGCGTCGTATCTCTGCGTTAGGTCCGGGAGGTTTAAGCCGTGAACGTGCCGGTTTCGAGGTTCGTGACGTGCATTACTCTCATTATGGTCGTCTTTGTACAATCGAAACTCCGGAAGGTCCGAATATTGGTTTGATCTCTACACTTTGCGTACATGCGAAGATCAATGAAATGGGCTTTATCGAAACTCCTTACCGGAAGGTGAAAGACGGAAAAGTAGATCTGAAACATCAACATTTTTTAAGTGCGGAAGAAGAAGACGAAGCAAAAATAGCCCAGGCAAATGCGCCCTTAGATGACAATGGTAAATTTGTTTTGGATAAAATCAAATCCCGCCAAACGGGCGATTTCCCAATTCTCGAACCTCAGGAAGTGGAATATATGGATGTGGCTCCGAACCAGATCGTAGGTTTGTCAGCATCATTGATTCCGTTCTTGGAGCATGATGATGCCAACCGTGCCTTGATGGGATCGAACATGCAACGTCAGGCAGTTCCCTTGATTCGTCCACAAGTGCCTATCGTAGGTACAGGATTGGAAGGTAAAGCGGCTCGTGATGCCCGTATTCAGATTCACGCGGAAGGAAATGGCGTAGTGGAATATGTAGATGCCAATGAAATACACGTTCGTTATGATCGTAATGACAAGGATCGTCTGGTTTCTTTTGAAGACGATCTGAAAGTGTATAAACTCACTAAATATAAAAAGACCAACCAAAGCACTTCTATTACTTTAAGACCTGCTGTTCGCAGAGGTGATAAAGTGAAAAACGGTGATTTCCTTACTGAAGGATATGCTACTCAAGCCGGTGAATTAGCACTTGGTCGTAACTTGAAAGTAGCATTTATGCCATGGAAAGGTTACAACTTTGAGGATGCCATTGTGATCAACGAAAAAGTAGTACGTGACGATTGGTTTACTTCTGTACACATTGATGAATATGAGTTGGAAGTTCGTGATACCAAACTGGGTGAAGAAGAATTGACGCCGGATATTCCGAATGTTTCTGAAGAAGCTACGAAAGATTTGGATGAAAATGGTATCATTCGTGTAGGAGCACATGTAGGTGAAGGTGATATTTTGATTGGTAAGATTACGCCTAAAGGTGAAACAGATCCTACTCCGGAAGAAAAACTCTTACGTGCCATCTTTGGTGATAAAGCCGGTGATGCGAAAGATGCTTCTTTGAAAGCTCCGTCTGGTACGGAAGGTATCGTTATTCATAAAGAACTTTTCCAACGCGCAAAGAAAGATAAGAATGCGAAAGTGCGTGAAAAAACTCAACTGGAAAAGATTGAAAAGGTACATGAGAAAAATCTGGAAGACCTGAAAGCTCTTTTAATGGAGAAACTGAATGTGTTGTTGAAAGACAAAACTTCTCAGGGCATTACCAATAACTTTGGTGAACCGGTAATTAGCAAAGGCGGTAAATTCAACAGCAAAACGTTGAATGCAATAGACTATGCAAACGTTAATCCATTGGGTTGGACTGGCGATGCGGAAACTGATGAAGCCATCAATCAGTTATTGCACAACTATAATATAAAAACTAACGAAGAACTCGGACGTTACAAACGTGAGAAATTCAATCTTTCCATAGGTGATGAACTGCCTGCGGGTGTGCTGAAATTAGCTAAAGTATATTTAGCTTCTAAGCGCAAACTGAAAGTGGGTGATAAGATGGCGGGTCGTCACGGTAACAAAGGTATCGTAGCACGTATTGTACGTGCAGAAGATATGCCGTTCCTTGAAGACGGAACTCCTGTGGATATAGTACTGAACCCCCTCGGTGTGCCTTCCCGTATGAACCTCGGACAGATCTATGAAACTGTTCTCGGATGGGCAGGTGAAAAGCTGGGAATGAAATTCGCCACACCAATCTTCGATGGTGCCTCGGTAGAGGAAATCGGTGATTTGATAGATCAGGCGCAGCTTCCTGAATTTGGTCATACTTATCTGTACGATGGTGAAACAGGAGAACGCTTCCACCAAAAAGCGACCGTAGGTATTATCTATATGATCAAACTGCACCACATGGTGGATGATAAGATGCACGCGCGTTCTATCGGACCATACTCTCTCATTACACAGCAACCATTGGGTGGTAAAGCCCAGTTCGGTGGACAGCGTTTTGGTGAAATGGAGGTTTGGGCGCTCGAAGCTTATGGTGCATCGAATATTCTCCAGGAATTGTTAACCTTGAAATCAGATGATATTATCGGACGTGCGAAGACTTATGAATCAATTGTGAAAGGTGATAATGTACCGAAAGCAGGTATTCCTGAATCATTCAATGTATTGGTGAATGAGTTGAGAGGTCTTGGATTAGAATTGAAATTTGAATAAGGTTTCAGGCAAAGTGCGCAAAGAATACAAAGACAGCAAAGGCTTTGTGTTCTTTGCCTACTTCGTGTTCTTTGTGTGAAATAGTGCTAAATAGAAATTCTGAACGATGAATGGTGCCAACGCCGTAAAAGCTTAATAGTAGCAACATCGCTCGGACAACAAAAAAATTTAAAAACACTTATTTTTTGCCATGGCAATAAAAAAAGAAAACCGCCCGAAACCGGGTTTTGAGAAAATAACTATCAGCCTTGCATCTCCGGATGGCATCCTTGACCGTTCGTATGGTGAAGTACTGAAGCCTGAAACAATCAACTATCGTACTTACAAGCCGGAACGTGATGGTTTGTTTTGCGAAAAAATATTTGGTCCTGTAAAGGATTATGAATGCTACTGTGGTAAGTACAAACGTATCCGTTATAAAGGTATCGTTTGCGACCGTTGTGGTGTGGAAGTGACTGAGAAGAAAGTACGTCGTGAGCGTATGGGACACATCAAGCTGGTGGTTCCTATCGTACACATTTGGTACTTTAAATCGCTTCCGAACAAAATCGGTTATCTGTTGGGATCTTCTTCCAAGAAACTTGAAAGCATTGTGTACTACGAACGTTATGTAGTAGTACAAGCCGGTGAAGCGGAAGATTTGATTCGCCAAAAACTGAATCTGAAAGATTCTGAAAAGACAGAATTGCAATTGATTTCGGAAGATGAATATCTGGAAATTTTGGAAACTATTTCCAAAGAAAACCAATATTTGCCGGATGATGACCCTAACAAATTCATCGCGAAGATGGGTGCGGAAGCGGTTCATTCCATGCTTAGCAGAATTAATCTGGATCAACTTTCTTATGACCTTCGTAGTGCGGCAGCCAATGAAACTTCTCAACAACGTAAACAAGAGGCGCTGAAACGCCTGAACGTAGTAGAAGCATTCCGTGATGCAAATACCCGTGTAGAGAATAAAATGGAATGGATGGTGATGCAATATATCCCGGTTATTCCACCAGAGTTGCGCCCGTTGGTTCCGTTGGATGGTGGTCGTTTTGCATCATCTGATTTGAATGATTTGTATCGTCGTGTTATCATTCGTAATAATCGTTTGAAGCGTCTTATAGAAATTAAAGCACCGGAAGTTATCTTAAGAAACGAGAAACGTATGCTTCAAGAAGCAGTTGACTCATTGTTTGATAACTCACGGAAATCCAATGCAGTAAAAGCAGAAGGTGGCCGTGCGTTGAAATCGCTTTCGGATGTGTTGAAAGGTAAACAAGGTCGTTTCCGTCAAAACCTTTTGGGTAAACGTGTGGACTACTCCGGTCGTTCGGTGATCGTGGTAGGACCTGAAATGAAACTTCATGAATGTGGTCTTCCGAAAGATATGGCTGCGGAGTTGTTCAAACCATTTATCATCCGCAAGCTTATCGAAAGAGGCATTGTAAAAACAGTAAAAAGTGCTAAAAAATTAGTAGAAAGAAAAGAAGCGGTGGTTTGGGACATTCTGGAAAATGTGCTAAAAGGACATCCTGTAATGCTCAACCGTGCCCCAACGCTCCACAGACTTTCCATACAAGCCTTCCAACCAAAACTGATTGAAGGTAAAGCAATCCAGCTGCACCCGCTCGTATGTTCTGCGTTCAACGCCGACTTTGATGGTGACCAAATGGCGGTACACGTGCCTTTAAGCAATGCCGCTATCCTTGAAGCTCAATTGCTGATGCTGGCTTCTCATAACATCCTGAACCCGCAAAACGGTACGCCAATCACGCTTCCTTCCCAAGACATGGTACTCGGTCTGTATTATATTTCCAAGGGTAAGAAAACTATGGGTGATGATATAGTGAAAGGCGAAGGCATGGCTTTCTATTCTGCAGAAGAAGTGATGATTGCGCATAACGAAGGTCGCGTAGATCTTCATGCCTGGATAAAAGTGAAAACCGATGTGCATCAAAAAGATGGCAGTGTTAAAAAAGAATTGATCGAAACTACGGTAGGTCGTGTTATATTCAACCAATTTGTACCTAAAGAAGCTGGATTTGTAAATGCACTGCTTACAAAAAAATCGCTCCGTGAAATCATCGGTGATATTTTGAAAAATGCAGGTATTCCTAAAACCGTTCAGTTTCTGGATGATATCAAAACCCTTGGTTTCCGTACTGCATTCCGTGGTGGTCTGTCGTTCAATATCAAAGATTTGACTATTCCTGAAGTGAAGGAAGAATTGGTAACTTCTGCACAGACGGAAGTGGATGAAGTATGGGATAACTATAATATGGGGCTTATCACCAACAACGAGCGTTACAACCAAATCATTGATATTTGGTCTCGTGTAGATACCCGTGTTACGGAAACGTTGATTCGTGAAATGGCTACTGATAAGCAAGGTTTCAACTCTGTTTACATGATGTTGGATAGCGGTGCGCGTGGTAGTAAACAACAGGTAAAACAGCTTGCAGGCTTGAGAGGTTTGATGGCGAAACCACGCCGCTCCGGTTCTACAGGCTCAGAAATTATTGAAAACCCGATCCTTTCCAATTTCAAAACCGGTCTTTCGGTATTAGAATACTTTATCTCTACGCACGGTGCGCGTAAAGGTCTTGCAGATACCGCTCTTAAAACGGCGGATGCAGGTTACCTTACACGTCGTCTTGTGGATGTGGCGCAGGATGTTGTGATTAATGAAGAAGATTGCGGCACATTGAGAGGCATTGCTACTTCGGCTTTAAAAGATAATGAAGACATTGTAGAACCACTATATGATCGTATACTCGGACGTACATCTTTACATGATGTGTATGATCCTGTTACCGAAAAATTGATTGCGAAAGCCGGTGAAGAGATCACGGAAGATGTAGCAAAGGAAATTGAAGAAAGTGGTATAGATACTGTGGAAATTCGTTCCGTACTGACCTGTGAAGCCCGCCGGGGTGTTTGTGCAAAATGTTATGGTAAAAACCTGGCAACAGGTTATATGGCACAAAGAGGTGATGCGGTAGGTATCATTGCTGCGCAGTCAATCGGTGAGCCAGGTACACAGCTTACACTTCGTACTTTCCACGTAGGTGGTGTGGCAGGTTCTTCCGCTATCGAATCTCAATTGGTAGCTAAGTTTGACGGCACTGTACAATTTGACGGATTACGTACTACAGAATACACCGATGCAGAAGGCGACAAGCAAACGATTGTAATTGGCCGTACCGGTGAAATGCGTATTGTGGATGTGGCAAATGACAGATTGTTGATCACCAATAACATTCCTTATGGCTCTAACCTGAAAGTGAAGAACAATCAGAAAGTAAGCAAGGGAGATGTGATTTGCACTTGGGATCCGTTCAACGCCGTTATTATTTCTGAAGTTACCGGCAAGATAGCTTTTGACAGCATCATTGAAGGCGTAACTTTCCGTGAAGAAGCGGATGAGCAAACAGGACACCGTGAAAAAGTAGTTATCGAAACAAAAGATAAAACTAAAATTCCGAGTCTGGTAGTAGCAGGCAAAGAAGAAAAATCTTATAACCTTCCTGTAGGTTCTCACATTGTAGTAGATGAAGGCGAAGCTGTACATAATGGACAAGTGTTGGTAAAAATACCGCGTACCTTAGGTCGTAGCCGAGATATCACCGGTGGTCTTCCGCGTGTTACCGAATTGTTTGAAGCGCGTAACCCGTCAAACCCTGCAGTAGTAGCCGAGGTAGATGGTGTGGTAAGCTTTGGTAACATCAAACGTGGTAACCGTGAAATCATTGTAGAAAGCCGTGAAGGACTGATCAAAAAATACCTTGTTCCATTGACACGCCACATCATGGTGCAGGATGGTGACTTTGTAAAAGCAGGTACTTCGCTTTCCGATGGAGCCACCACTCCGGGTGATATTCTTTCTATTAAAGGACCTTTCGCCGTACAGGAATATCTTGTAAATGAAATTCAGGAAGTTTATCGTTTACAAGGTGTGAAGATCAATGATAAACACATCGAAGTGATTGTGCGCCAGATGATGCGTAAAGTAACTATTGTAGATCCGGGAGATACTAAATTCCTCGAAGATGATACTGTGGATAAATTTGAATTCATGGAAGAGAATGACTGGATCTTTGACAAGAAAGTGGTAACGGAAGCTGGTGATTCTGCAGAGCTTCATCCCGGTCAGATTGCCACCCTCCGTGAAATTCGTGAAGAAAACAGCAATCTGCGCCGCAATGATAAAAAGCTGGTGGAATACCGCGATGCAAACCCTGCGACCTCTACGCCTATGTTGCTGGGTATTACAAAAGCATCTTTGGGTACACAAAGCTGGATTTCCGCCGCTTCCTTCCAGGAAACTACGAAAGTGCTTTCTACAGCAGCTATTACAGGTAAAAGCGATTACCTGATGGGCTTGAAGGAAAACGTTATCACAGGTAACCTGATTCCTGCCGGTACCGGTATGAGAGAGTTTGAAAACATTGTCGTAGGTTCTAAAGAAGAATTCGACTTGTTGATGGCGAACCGCGATGTGTTGGAATTTGATGAAGAAGAATAATTGTAGTTGATTATTGTGAATAAACAAATTCCCCCGTCTGCAAGCGGGGGAATTTTAGTTGAAAATATTATCTGTATCTATAAATCCGTTTGTGCTTTCATCTTTTCATAAAGATGAAATGTAGTGTGTTTATCGGGGTATTGAGCTTAGTGAACAGCAAGAGTAGAGTAAACCACCTATTTTTAATTTCTAAATAGAGAAAATCATGGAACTTGGCATAGGCATGTTTGGAGACGTGCAGATTTATAAGGATGGTAGCATACAATCCGCAGGCTCGCGATTGAAAGAAATAATACAGGAAATTAAATTGATGGATGATCTGGGACTGGATTTCTTCGGCATGGGTGAACACCACCGTCCGGATTATGCGGTGTCTGTTCCTGAGATGATATTGGCAGCAGCGGCGACTATTACAAAACAAATAAAATTGGGCAGTGCGGTTTCTGTATTAAGTTCTTCGGATCCTGTAAAGCTGTATCAGAGTTTTGCCACTTTGGATCTTATTTCCGACGGGCGTGCCGAGCTAATGGCAGGACGCGGAAGTTTTATAGAATCATTTCCTTTGTATGGTTACGATCTGAAAGATTATGATGAGTTGTTTGATGAAAAATTAAAATTGCTCGTAGATATCAATAACCAAAACCCTGTTTCCTGGAAAGGGAAGTTTCGTCCGGAATTAAAAGAACAACAAATATTCCCAAGAGCTGTAAACAATCATCTGAATATTTGGGTAGCCGTAGGAGGTACGCCGGAGTCTGTAGTGCGCGCTGCTAAACTGGGCTTGCCTGTTATGTTTGCGATTATTGGCGGCGATCCTAAACAATTCAAACCTTTATTTGATTACTATAAAGAGTTGTACAACCATTTTGGTCATGATCCTGCGAAATTTGAAGTGGGAGTTCACATGCATGCTTTCTTTGGTAAGGACAGCGTTTCCACTGCAGAATATTATTATCCTGTTTATTCCGCGCAAATGGATCGTATTGGTAGAAGCCGCGGATGGCCAACCTATCAGCGCAGGCAATTTGATATAGGCAGGGCCAAAGGTGGTCATCTTATCATAGGTGATGCAAAAGAAACCACTGAAAAAATTCTGGAAATGCAAGACTTGTTTGGATTGACGCGTTTTTCTGCACACATGGATGTGGGCGCGCCCGCTCATGATAAAATGATGGAATCCATTGAAATATTCGGTAGGGAAATCGCACCTGCCGTAAGATCTGCAACAAACTGATAAAGCCAGCAGACAATAAATAGTATTATTTCACACAAGGACTTTTCATAAACGCTTCACTTTATCTTTGGCTCATGCTTCAGTCATTGTCTATACAGAACTATGCGATCATTCAGCAACTGACGTTACATCCCGGAAATAACTTAAACATCATCACGGGTGAGACTGGTGCAGGCAAAAGCATCATGATGGGAGCGCTGGGCTTGATATTAGGCGAACGTGCCGATACTTCTGTATTGATGGATAAAGAACGTAAATGCATTATAGAAGCAGAATTTCTTGTTTCAGGTAATAAACGCTTTCAGCAGATCATTAAAAAAACAGAACTGGATAATGAATCTGTATGCATCGTACGGCGGGAGATAGCGCTGAATGGAAAATCCCGTGCTTTTATCAACGACTCACCGGTTACGCTCTCTGTATTAAATGAAGTGACAGCCTCGTTGGTAGATATGCATCAACAATTTGGTCATCTGGCGTTGCAGGAAGATGCCTTTCAGATGGAAGTATTGGATGCCATCTCAGACAGCGGTCGTCTATTAGAAAATTATCAAACTTTATTCAGGGAATATCGTACCATTACTCAGGAACTTTCTAAACTGGAAACCGAGCGACAACAATTTCAGAAAGAAGCAGATTATAAAAAGTTTTTGTACGAAGAGCTTGAAACGGCCGCTTTCAAAGAAAACGAATTGGAAGAAACAGCTTCGCAGTTGAAACAATTCAGTAGCACTGAAAACATTCTGGAAACATTGACCACTGTGCAAATTGCTTTAAATGAAGGAGAACAACCTTTGATAAATGAATTGCGCCGCGCCTTGCAGCAATTGCAAAATCTTGCCGATGTATTGCCGGAAATAAAAACCGTAACGCAACGACTGAACTCTGTGTATGAGGAACTGAAAGATATCATATCTGATGTGGAATCACTAAAAAACAATGTGGTAACAAACCCTGAAAAAATACAACAGCTTCAGGAACGATTGGATACGGGTTACAGTCTATTGAAAAAACATGGATTTCAAAATACAAATGAATTAATAGCTCTACGTACACAGCTTTTAGGCGAATTACAATCATCGCTTGATACTGAAACGCAAATATCAGAACTGAAAAAAAAGCAGGAAAAATTACATCATGATTTGCTACAAAAAGCACAAGAGCTTTCTACAAAACGCCGCAAAGCGATACCGCCTTTTGAAAAACAGCTGAATGAATGGATTCATTTAGTTGGGATGCCCAATGCGCAGTTGAAAATATCCATGCAGCCATTGCAGACCCCATCAAAATTTGGTATGGACACAGTGCAATTTCTTTGGGATGCCAATAAAAGTGGTACGTTTGCGCCGGTTTACAAAACGGCTTCGGGCGGCGAGATGAGCCGCATGATGCTTTGTATAAAATCGCTTATTGCCCGGGCATTAGAAATGCCCACCCTGGTTTTTGATGAAGTTGATACCGGCATTTCCGGCGAAGCGGCGAAGCAAGTTGGTATGCTACTTAAAGACTTGGCTAAGTACCATCAGGTAATTTGCATCACCCATTTACCGCAGGTGGCTGCGAAGGCAGATCATCATTTTTATGTTTATAAAGAACAGGGAAAAACAGACAAAGTGCTGGCAGGTATAAAAGAATTAAATGAAGAACAACACATTTATGCGGTAGCGCAAATGATTGGCGGAGAACAACCGGGCGAAGCAGCATTGCATAATGCGCGGGAGTTGGCTGGTTAGAGGGAAAGCTCCCGGAAAGCTGAAAGCTATTGATTTATTTTCTGCAATAAATAATCCATTCCCACCAATTCACTACAAGTTGCCAATGCGGTAATACTCACGCCGAGCACACCGTGCATATTTATATTTTGCCCTGTAAAAAACAAATTCGGAATCTTAGTACGTGTAGCGATCATAGTTTCTGCGGGTTTGTTTACATCTTTTAAAATGCCGTAAAGAGCGCCTTGCGGAGTGGCGGTATAATCGCGGAAAGTGAGTGGTGTAGCTGCGCTTTGCGTTATAATATTTCCTTTTAATTCTGGTAATCTTCCATATACTTTTTCTAATAATTGCTCCGATTTTTTCGCTTTGAACTCTTTGTAATCTTTTCCGCGATCTTCCGAATGTGCCGTGTGATTGTTTGTATTCATCCACGTGCTTACTTCTTCATAATGCATATAAGTAAGAATGGAAATACTTTCGGCAAATCCCGGATGCATTTTACTTTCTGTAAAATAGACTGCGTAAGTTTCCGGGAAATTTTCTGTCTTGTAATGAATGCCTGCCAGCGCATTGGGCGTCTGATGCCAATAAATGTTATGCTGGCGGTGAGGCACGGTTTGAGGCTTTAGCACAAGATTCAGAAGAAAAGACGAAGTGGTTTGCTCCAGTCCCTTGATTCGTTTTTTTGTTACTGGTTTTATTAAAGAAGACTGCAACATTTGCAGCGCTATCTGTGGATGCGTATTGGCTATAAAATATTTCCCGTAAAACCGTTGCCCGTCCTTTGTTTCAGCATATTGCAAGCGTCCGTTTTCTTCCGCGAGATTTACCACTTCCGTATTACGGAAAATTTCACCGCCCTGATTTCGGATCTCCTGCGCCAGAAATTTCGCGATCTGAGAGCTGCCTGGTAATACTTTATGAGCGCTATGTATATAGCTCTCGCTTACCAGCGCGTGTAAATAAAAAGGGGTTTTACCGGCATTGCCGGCATAGAGCAGGTTATTGCCCAATAACACATTCCCAAGCAATTTATTCTGCGTTATAGAATGGAGGGTTTCTGTTAGTTCCCAGTTTGTGACAGCGGCTTTTTCAGAAACATCACCGTTTCGAAGACGGTACAATGGGAAATGATCGCCGACATTTTTTATTTGTTTAATATAGTTTTGAAGCGCATTTTTTTCATTAGGGAAATAGGGTAGAAGCTGTTCAATAAAATTTTCTTCTCCACCCGCCAATGGAAATGAAACAGCATCATTGCCGAAGCAAATTCTGTCTATTCCATTTTCATCAAAGCCTTTTAAAGAAAGTTTATCCAAAATACCGGCATAATGAAAGATTTTATTGAGCGTATGACCTTCACCTAAGCCGCCGATATAATGTACACAACTATCGAATACCTGCTTATGCAAAGAGAACGTTTGCAGGCAACCTCCCAGTTGTTTGTTTTTCTCGAGCACGCACACTTTCATTCCTTCTTTGGCAAGGATAGCCGCGCTGAGCAAGCCTCCCAAACCACTTCCTATGATAAGTACGTCGTATGAAGATGATGTTTCCAAATAATAAATCAAATATAACGGCGGAGTTTATATCCACAAAATGACGGCTCCTGAATTGAACTTTTTAAATGTTCTTTCTCCTTTTGCTTTTTTCATTTTTACTTTGCAGCCATGCAATTACCGGAACATATTTCCATCGAATTCTTACAGAATTGGAAAAACCAGCCACTCGAAATTTCTGATGCTGCTTATGAACGTATCACGATTAACAGAGATTATCTGGATAACATTCTCCGAAAAGGAGAAACGTATTATGGCATCAACACAGGGTTCGGCTCATTGTGCAATGTGCGGATTGATGATAACGAACTATCGCAATTGCAGGAAAATCTTGTATGCTCGCACGCTTGTGGCATGGGCGAAGAAGTGCCTCAGGAAATAGCGCGCTGGATGCTGCTTTTAAAAATACATGCGCTCAGCAAAGGCTATAGCGGCGTTCGCAAAGAGATTGTAGATCAGCTGATCGCTTTTTATAATAAAGGCGTTACTCCTGTTATATATGAGTTGGGCTCTTTGGGCGCTTCCGGAGATTTAGCGCCACTGGCACATTTAAGTTTACCGCTTTTGGGGAAAGGAAAAGTTTACTATAAAAACAAAAAAGTGGATGCGGCGGAAGCCTTGGCAGAAGCGGGTTTACAGCCTATGTCATTAGCAGCCAAAGAAGGACTGGCTTTGCTGAACGGTACGCAATTTATGAGCAGCTACGCTGTATGGAGTTTAATGGCTGCACAAAGATTGATGGCATGGGCAGATCTCATAAGCGCAATTTCAGCAGATGCCTTTCTGGCAAAAGACGAACCTTACCGTCATCCCATTCATCGTGTGCGGCCGCATAAAGGACAAATTGAAACCGCGCAAAAGATGCTGAACCTTTTGAATGGAAGCGAATTGCAACAGGAATATAAAGAACAGGTACAGGATCCGTATTCTTTCCGTTGCATACCGCAGGTGCACGGCGCTACAAAAGACGCTGTGGATAATATATTAAAGATTGTAGAAACAGAGATCAATTCTGTTACGGATAACCCAATCGTTTTTCATGATGAAGATGCTATAATGAGTGGTGGTAATTTTCATGGGCAACCATTAGCATTAAACTTAGATTTTCTTGCCATTGCATTAGCCGAACTTGCCAATATCTCTGAACGCAGAACTTATCTTTTGGTAAGCGGACAACGCGGTTTGCCTCCTTTCCTTGCTCCTGACGCGGGTGTAAACAGTGGTTTTATGATTGCCCAATACACAGCTGCTGCTATCGTAAGTCAAAATAAGCAATTGTGCACACCGGCTTCTGTGGACAGTATTGTCAGCAGTAATGGACAGGAAGATCATGTAAGCATGGGCGCTAACGCGGCTACCAAACTTTATAAAGTAGTTAAGAATGTACAACGAGTATTAGCCATCGAATGGCTTACGGCCGCACAGGCATTAGACCTTCGCCGACCTAAGAAATCTTCTCAGATATTAGAGCAAAATGTTGCTGTTTTAAGAAAGAATGTAAGCTTTATGGATCGTGATCGTGTGTTACATGAAGATTTGATAATGGCTGAAGCGCTGCTGGATAAAATGCCTGTTTAGAAACATTGTTTTTATGCACGAAAAATATATCAGACGCTGTCTTGAATTGGCTGAAAAAGGAAAAGGAAATGTAGCGCCCAATCCTATGGTGGGAGCGGTGTTGGTGCATGAGGATACAATCCTTGCGGAAGGATGGCATCAGCAATTTGGTGAAGCACACGCAGAAGTAAACTGTATTGAAAATGTACCTGCGGATAAAAAATACCTGGTTCCTGAAAGCACGTTATATGTAAGCCTGGAGCCTTGCGCACACTATGGAAAAACACCACCTTGCGCGGAGCGGATTGTACAGGAAAAAATTCCTAAAGTAGTCATTTGCAATGATGATCCTTTTGAAAAGGTTGCTGGTAAAGGATTTCAGATAATGGAAGAAAATGGTGTGCGAGTGGAAAGATCTGTCTTGCAAGCAGAAGGGAAATGGCTGAACAGAAGATTTTTTCATTTTCATAGCCGCAAACGTCCGTATATCATTTTGAAATGGGCACAAACAAACAATGGCTATTTTGCTCCTGCTGATCGCTCCTGTTTTCAAATTACGAATAAACATTCCAGCCAACTTGTGCATAAATGGCGGACAGAAGAAGCCGCGATTATGGTAGGCTTTACAACGGCTCTGAATGATGATCCGCAATTAACCGCGAGATTGTATAGGGGAAAACAACCGCTGCGAATAGTCTTAGATAGAAATTTATCCTTACCTCTTTCTCACAAATTATTCAGCGACGCTGTGCCTACTTTGGTCTTTAATGAAAAAAAAGATGAAATACAAAGTAGCATAACTTATAAAAACATCCCTTTCAATGAAAACCTGATAGAAAATATAGTGACGGCGTTATTTGAAATGAATATCACTTCGATGATTGTAGAAGGTGGTGCACGGTTACTGAGTAGTTTTATCGGAAAAAGTCTATGGGATGAAGCCAGAATATTTACAGGTGAAAAACAACTGACAAGCGGAATCAGTGCGCCCAGGTTGCCTTTTTCCAAACTGATTTTTGAAACAGATAGCGCCGGTGACACGTTGCAGGTATATACGCACCTGGATAATCCGTTTGTTTACAAGCCGAACATGAGTTTATAATGACCTATCTGCTGCTCACCGTTTTTTTAAATGTACTCATCTTCGCATTATTCAAGCTGTTTGCGAAATATGATATAGACAATCTGCAAACCATTGTTGTAAATTATTTTGTTTGCGTCATTTCCGGGAGCGTTTTTATAGGGGATGTTCCTTTTTCAAAGGAAAACTTTTCACAGCCGTGGATGGGATGGTCGTTGTTTATGGGCGCTATGTTTATCCTTGTTTTCAACCTGATTGCGTTTTCGATTAAGAAAAGTGGTATTACCATTACCACCATTTCCAATAAACTTTCGTTGGTGATACCTGTATTATTTTCATTTTTTTTATATCAGGAAGATGTTACTTTTCTGAAAATTGCAGGAATAATAATTGCGTTTCCGGCTGTTTTTTTTACATCTAAAGCGGCAGAAAAAACAAAAACAACGAACCTTTGGTTGCCTGTTTTATTGTTTATAGCAAGCGGCTTGCTCGACACTTTGGTAAAGTTTGTAGAGCATTATTACCTGCAAGACCCAAATATGCAATCAGTCTATCTTATTCATGTTTTTTTTATTGCCGGTCTTTTAGGAATGTTGCTGGTCATGTATCTTGCCAAAACCGGCAAAATCCGGCTGCAGGCAAAAAATATCGTAGCGGGAATCATATTAGGCGTACCAAATTATTTTTCAATTTACTTTTTTGTAAGGTTGCTGAACAGCGGGTTTTTACAAAGCTCTGCTGCGATACCCATTAACAACATCGGCATTGTTTTGCTTTCCACAATTGTGGCTACACTGTTTTTTAAAGAAAAACTTACGCTTCAGAAAATTATCGGACTGTTACTCTCTGTTGCCTCCATTTTATTTTTGTTTTTTGCGGATAGAAAATAATTGTAGCGCCTTAAAATTTAAGATGCTTTACGGTAAGTCCTTTATAGATAAGCTGCTTGAGCGATTGTATTCCTATGGTAAGATGCATATCCACATAGCTTTTAGTGACCGCTTCATCCTTCTCCGCAGTTTTTACACCTTCCGGTATCATGGGTTGGTCAGAAACCAAAAGCAAAGCGCCTGTAGGAATTTTATTAGCAAAGCCTACCGAAAAAACAGTAGCGGTTTCCATATCTATCGCCATCGCGCGAATCTTTCTTAAGTAAATTTTAAAATCATCATCATGCTCCCACACACGTCTGTTGGTGGTGTAAACCGTGCCGGTCCAGTAGTCTTTTTCATGATCGCGGATGGTGGTAGAGATGGCTTTTTGCAAAGCGAATGAAGGCAATGCCGGTACTTCCGGAGGAAAGTAATCATTGCTGGTACCTTCGCCTCTTATAGCAGCGATTGGCAAAATCAGATCGCCCACTTTATTTTTCTTTTTTAGTCCACCGCATTTACCCAGAAACAAAACCGCTTCGGGATCTATCGCGGAAAGCAAATCCATCATGGTGGCTGCTGAAGGGCTTCCCATTCCGAAGTTGATAATGGTAATGCCTTCGGCTGTGGCATTGGGCATGGGTTTGTCGGTACCCTGCACTTTTACATTGTGCCGGGCTGCGAAAATTTTTACATAGTTGCTGAAATTGCAGAGCAAAATATATTTCCCGAATTTGTCTAAAGACTGGCCGGTATAACGTGGCAGCCAATTTTCTATAATCTCTTCTTTAGTTTTCATCGTTGTATCTTGTTTTTAATCTTTGAGATATCTATACTAAGATAGGTATTCCTTTTTTTCAGAAATTTTTCAACTCCTTACTTTTGTGGTTCAGTTTACAATATGACCAAACTTCACATACTTGCTGTTGCCGTTCATCCGGATGATGTAGAACTGGGTTGTGCCGGAACACTTATCAAACACGCCAACAAAGGACAGGCTGTTGGCATTGTAGATCTTACTAAAGGAGAACTTGGCACAAGAGGCACGCCGGAACTTCGCTTGCAGGAAGCTGCGGAAGCTGCAAAAGTTATGGGAATTTCTGTAAGGGAAAATATAGGAATGCGTGATGGCTTTTTCACAAACGATGAAGAACACCAGTTGCAGCTTATCAGTTACATTCGCAAATACCAGCCGGATATTGTTATCGCTAACGCGCTTGACGATCGCCATCCTGATCACGGACGAGCAGGGAAGCTGATTGCAGATGCTTGTTTTTTATCGGGATTGACTAAAGTAAATACAAGATGGGAAAGCCACCCGCAACAAGCCTGGCGCCCGAAACGCGTTTTTCACATGATACAGGACAGAATGCAGGAACCTTCCTTTCTTGTAGATATCAGTGATGTAATAAAAAAGAAGATGGAAGCGATACAATGTTATAAAAGCCAGTTTTATAATCCTGAATCTGATGAACCTAAAACATACATTGCCACGCAAGACTTTCTGGAACAAATAAAATACCGCGATGCGTTATTGGGAAAACGCATTGGAACAAAATACGCGGAAGCTTTTGTAAGTCTTAACATTCCCGGCATTGACGATCTTGACAGCCTGTTATTGCCCCAAATGGCCTAAAGAAATAAAATCATCAAAACTTAAAGTTCCTTTGGCAGATAACTCATTACTTTTGAGCCTATGATGCTTCATAAAACAAAAGTAATTGCTACAGTAGGTCCGGCTTGCAATAATTATGAGAATTTGCTTGGGCTTGTAGAATCCGGAGTGAATGTCTTCCGGCTGAATTTCTCACACGGAACACACGAAGAACATTTAAAAGTAATTGAGTACATCAATCGCATTAATGCCGATTTCCCATTTAACATAGCCATACTTGCAGATCTTCAGGGACCGAAACTTCGTGTGGGAGAAATGCGCGATGGCGGAATGCAGCTTAGGCAGGATGATGAATTTTATTTTACCAACGAAAAAAGAAGCGGCGATAAAGATGACGTTTATATTTCCTATCCCAATTTTCATATTGATGTAAGAGTGGGAGAGAAGATATTGCTGGACGATGGCAAGATCGAAGTTGTGGTTACACAGATCACCAAAGACGGAAGGGTGAAAGTGAGGGTGCTTACGCCGGGCATTTTGCTTTCCAAAAAAGGAGTGAACCTTCCTGATACGACCATTTCGCTGCCTTCATTGTCCGACAAAGATCTTAACGACCTTAATTTTATCATAGAGCAAAAGATAGACTGGATCGCGCTTTCGTTTGTCCGCAAGCCGGAAGATATTATCCAGCTTCATCAGATACTGAAAGACAAAAATTCTGAAGCTAAGATCATTGCCAAGATTGAAAAACCGGAAGCTTTGGAACATCTCAGAGAAATCATCCTGGCGAGCGACGCGGTGATGGTAGCAAGAGGAGACCTTGGTGTGGAGCTGCCTTTGGAAAAAATCCCCATGATTCAGAGACAAATCATTCGTATGTGCATTCACAGAGCCAAGCCGGTAATTATTGCCACGCAAATGATGGAAAGCATGATAGACCGCACACGGCCTAACCGTAGCGAGATAACGGACGTGGCCAACGCGGTGCTTGAAGGCGCAGATGCTGTGATGCTGAGCGGCGAAACGGCAATGGGCAATTATCCGGAGCTGGTTGTAAGAACGATGGTGAGTATCATCAACGAAGTGGAAAAAGAAGCGATTGTGTACAATAAAAACCTGACACCACAAGCACATTCTCCTTCTTTTCTAAGTGATGCCATTTGTTATAACGCTTGTGAAATGGCCAAAGATGTAAATGCAAATGCGCTTATAGGAATGACACAATCGGGCAGAACGGGTTTTATGCTTTCGAGCTATCGTCCCAAATCGGCGTTGTTTGTTTTTACAAAGACACAAACGTTGATTAATCAATTAAGCCTGAGCTGGGGCGTGCAAGCATTTTATTATGATAAGGAAGCAAATATTGACAACATCATCAAAGACCAGATAAAGATATTGAAGAAAAAAAACCTGCTGCACGCCGGCGATATTGTCATAAATACGGGCAGCATCCCCGTTTCCGAACATTTGCCAACCAATATGTTTAAAATTTCTAAAGTAGAATAAAGCACATTGGGAAGATATGCAGGTTGTGTGAATATTTACGATGCGACTGGAGTTGTTTTTTTATCATAAACCCTTACCTTACGCCCGTTAAAAAATTTTTTCATAATGATTACTACTGAAAATAAACAAGAAGTAAAACTTGAACATGTAGGCATTGATGCAAACACTACGCAAATGTTGGAAAAAGTAAAAACGATAGCCGTTATAGGCTCAGGCACCATGGGCAATGGCATTTGCCATGTATTCGCGCAAAGCGGTTTTAATGTTCACATGATGGATATTAACCAAGCGGCAATGGATAAAGCATTGGTTACTATCGGCAAAAACATGGACAGGCAAATTGCTAAAAGTGCACTTACCGAAGATGCTAAAAAAGAAGCGCTTGCCAAAATCAAAACATATACGGACATGGCAGAAGCTGTAAAAGAAGCTGACCTTGTGGTGGAAGCGGCAACAGAAAACATTGATCTTAAAGTGAAAATTTTTCAGCAACTGGATGGTCTTTGTCCAGAACGTTGCATTCTTGCCACTAACACTTCATCTATTTCCATTACCCGGATTGCTTCTTATACAAAACGTCCCGGTAAAGTAATAGGGATGCACTTTATGAATCCCGTTCCGGTAATGAAGCTGGTGGAAATCATCAACGGCTACGCTACGGATGTGGATGTAACCAATACCGTTTACGCCTTGTCGGAATATATCGGTAAAGTGCCTTGTATTGTCAATGACTATCCCGGCTTTATCAGCAACCGTATTTTAATGCCGATGATCAATGAAGCCGTACTTTCTTTACAGGAAGGCGTTGCCGGTGTTACAGAAATAGACACTATTATGAAACTGGGGATGGCGCATCCGATGGGGCCTTTGCAACTGGCTGATTTCATCGGTCTGGATACGTGTTACAGTATTATGAACGTACTGCACATGGGCTTCGGCAATCAGAAATACGCGCCGGCTACATTACTGGCAAACATGGTGCAGGCGGGTTTTTACGGAGTAAAATCAGGAGAAGGTTTTTATAAATACACGCCCGGCAGTAAAGAACTGGTAGTAAGCGAACGGTTTAGAAATAAAAGCTGGAAGATCTAATATTCAATTCCAATTTTTTGTTCACAAAAAAAGGATAGCAGTTTTCATCTGCTATCCTTTTTATTTTTTTTAATTATGAACATATTATTCTTTCACCATCTTACACCATGCTCCTGCAATCTCCACAATATAAAAACCTTTCGGTAGCGTGCTCACATCCGCACCATTGGCCGTAACGCTGCCCGACT
>Ga0153956_1000830_pt1 | contig 31667 bp, 33 predicted proteins | sample TSFL040MetaG_FD_104704 | JGI IMG/M metagenome (GOLD analysis project Ga0153956, IMG submission 104704) | Attine ant fungus gardens microbial communities from Florida, USA - TSFL040 MetaG | ecosystem: Host-associated > Fungi > Mycelium > Unclassified | place: USA: Florida, Wekiwa Springs... | reverse complement strand
TCTATTTCCTCATCATCGCCATTCCGCTGTCCGGCTGGGCGATGGTGTCGTCATCGCGCCTCGGCCTGCCGACGATGTATTTCGGATTGTTCGAATGGCCGCATATCGGTTTCCTCGCCGCCATGCCGCTCGATCAGAAGAAGATGCTGGGTCACCAGTTCGGCGAGATTCATGAGCTCCTCGCATGGTCGGCGATTGTGCTCGTCACGATTCATGTTGCCGGCGCGCTCTGGCATCAATTCTTCCGCCGCGATGATGTGCTGAGGCGCATGTTGCCGGGAACACGGGTCACGGAGCAGGCATGAAACATCTCACAGGAATGATCGGCGCGCTGACGCTTCTGGCAGCGACACCGGCCAGCGCCGCGCATTGGAATGTGGACATGGCGCACAGCAAGCTGGGTTTCACGGTGAGCTGGTCCAAACAACCGTTCACCGCCGTCTTCAAAAGCTGGAAAGCGGATATCGATTTCGACGCGGCCAACCTCGCGGCCTCCAAGGCCGACGTGTCGATCGCGATCGGGAGCGAAACGTCGGAGGAAGCCGATTTCGATGCCAGCGTGCAGGGCGGCATCGGCTTTGGCGCTGCGCAATTTCCAACTGCGCACTTCGTCACCAAAAGCTTCACCCACAAATCGGGCAACGACTATGTCGCGCAAGGATCACTCACGCTGAAAGGCGTGACACAACCCATTACCCTGCCCTTCACGCTCACCATCAACGGCAAGACCGCGCATATGGTCGGGAGTGCCGTCGTCATGCGCAACCTTTTCAACGTCGGCACCGGCCAATGGGCCGCGCCTGACCCTGTCGCGCATGAGGTTAAGGTGAATATCGACATTACGGCCACGCAGAATTGACGCGCTGAAATCCGCGGCGGTTTGAGCTAGGTTCGCAATATGCGAACCGAGCTCGCCAACCTGCGCATTGCCGACGCCGCCGCCATCGCGCGTGGCGGCGAGATTATCCGTGCGGGCGGGCTCGTCGCCTTCCCGACCGAGACGGTTTACGGCCTCGGCGCCGACGCCACCGACGACCGCGCGGTGGCCTCGATCTTCGCCGCCAAGGGCCGCCCGCAATTCAATCCGCTGATCGTGCATGTGCCCGATATCGCGGCGGCGGAAGCCATCGTGGCCTTCACACCGCTGGCACGAAAGCTTGCCGCTGCTTTCTGGCCCGGCGCGCTGACATTGGTCCTACCGCGCAAGGCAGACGCGCTTTCGCTTCTGGTAAGCGCGGGTCTCGATACGGTTGCGGTGCGCGTTCCTTCCGGCGCTGTTGCGCAGAAACTTCTTCGCGCGGCGGCAACGCCTATCGCCGCCCCCAGCGCCAACGTATCCGGCCGCATCAGCCCGACCTTGGCGACACATGTCGCGGAAGAGTTCGGAGAAGCCGTCGATCTCATTCTCGACGACGGCGCGGCGACGCTCGGTCTGGAATCCACTGTCATCGGTTTCGATGGCGAAAGGCCTGTGTTGCTTCGTCTGGGCGCGATGGCGCGCGAGGATATTGAAAAGATCGCCGGTCCGCTGGCCGCGCCCGGCGCGAAGATCTCTTCGCCCGGTCAGTTGGTGAACCATTACGCGCCCCGCGCCACGCTGCGTTTGAACGCGCGCGAGGTAAAACCCGGCGAAGCGCTGCTTGCCTTCGGCGCGCATGTTCCCGAAGGTGCGCGCGTGACCAGCAATCTCAGCCCCACAGGCGATGTGAAGGAAGCAGCCGCCAATCTGTTCGCCATGTTGCGCGAACTGGATGCCAGCGGCGCGCAAGCCATCGCCGCGATGCCGGTGCCGGAACAGGGCCTCGGCGAAGCGATCAACGACCGCCTGCGCCGCGCGGCGGCTCCGCGCACATGACTGACGCCATTGCACGCTTGAAAGAGGCCGCCGGTCCGAAGGGATGGACCGAGGATGCGTCGGAAATCGCGCCGCATCTGCAGGAATGGCGCGGCAAATATCAGGGCAAGTCTTCGTTGCTGCTGAAGCCGGACAACACCGAAACGGTCTCGAAAATTCTTGCCATCTGCAACGAGACGCGCACGGCCATCGTGCCCCAGGGCGGCAACACTGGACTGGTCGGCGGCCAAATCCCGTTCGACAACGAGATCCTTCTCAGCCTGTCACGCATGAACCGTATCCGCGATGTCGATGCATCCGGGATGAGCATGATCGCCGAAGCAGGCGCGACGCTCGCGGCGGTGCAGGATGCTGCGGCGAAAATGGATCGCCTCTTCCCGCTCAGTATCGCGTCCGAAGGTTCCGCCACCATCGGCGGCAATGTCTCCACCAATGCGGGTGGCGTTCACGTTCTGCACTATGGCAACACGCGCGAACTTGTTCTGGGTGTCGAAGTCGTGCTGGCGGATGGTCGCGTGCTCGACATGCTGCGCACCTTGCGCAAGGACAACACCGGTTACGATCTCAAGCAGCTATTCATCGGCGCGGAGGGCACGCTTGGTATCGTCACCGCCGTGGCGTTGAAATTGTTTCCGCAACCGGCAGAGCGCGTCACCGCCTTCGTCGCCCTGCGCGATCCGCAAGCGGCGATCGACCTGCTGTCGCGCCTTCAGACCGCGACGGGGGGCGCGATGTCGGCCTTCGAACTCATGCCTCGCCTCGGATTGGAATTTGTCCTCGCGCATATTCCGCAGACCGCCGATCCGCTCGCGAAACCCTCGCCATGGTATGTGCTGGCGGAAGCCAGCGGCGGCGCGAACAGCCGCCTGGAAGAGGCGATGGAGAACACCCTATCCTCGTCCGGCCTTGTCACGGATGCGGTGATCGCCAAAAGCGACACACAACGCGCCGCGCTATGGAAACTGCGCGAAGCGATGTCCGAAGCGCAGAAGCCGGAAGGCGGTTCGATCAAGCATGACGTCTCCGTGCCGATCAAAGATATTCCCGCCTTCCTGAAGGAGGGTATCGCCGCCGTGGAGAAACTTGTGCCCGGCGTTCGTCCCGTGCCGTTCGGCCATCTGGGCGATGGCAACATCCATTTCAATTTCACCGTGCCCAAAAGCGGCGACAACGCCGCCTTCCTCGCGCGCTGGAACGAAATTCAGGATGCGGTGCATGATATCGTGCATCGCTATCACGGCTCCATCAGCGCCGAGCACGGCCTTGGCATCATGAAGGTGCATGAGATTGAGCGTTACAAAAGCGTGGCCGAACTGGATGTCATGCGCACGCTGAAGCGCACACTCGATCCGAACAACATCCTCAATCCGGGAAAAGTGGTCGCGGTCTGACCGCTAAGCCGCGCGCGGCAGGACCGGTTTCGGTTCGTTTGCTGGCGCTTCCAACGCGGGCGATGGTGCAAAACGCGTATTGGAGAAGGCGCTGAGAACCGCTGTCACCACCGTCGCCGCATAAGGCGTCGCCTGGATCGCCAGCATCGTCATCCAGAGCATGACCGCCGGGCTTTCGAAGGTGCGGTCGCCGATCATGGAGATAAAGGCCAGCACGCAAGCCAGGAACAATGCCGTCTCCTGCCAGGCCATGCGCAACACCTGGCTAAGCTGCGCGGGATCTTCGCATTTGGGTGTGCGCAAGAACGGCTTTCCCGAGGTGAAGATGCCGGCCCAGACCGCTTTCGCAACCGTATGGGTGAGCGCCAATCCGGCAACCGATGCGGCGAACGCGCCCAGGAAACCGGAGCGTACTTTTTGCGGATAAAGCAGAAGCGTCTTGAGTAGCTTGATCGCAAACAGCGCCAGCGCCGTTCCCGAAAGCGCGGCCATCGGTACGCCGAAAGTCTTGGAGTCGAAGAACATCAGCGCCGTCCATATCAGCGCAATGGCCGTCACCACAAAGCCGAGTGCGTCCGAAATCCACGGCAGCCAGCCGGAAATGAACTGATAGCGCTGCCCCCAATCGAGCTTCGTGCGGCCCAGGAAGAACGAGCCCGCGTGGCGCTTGAAGATCTGCATCGCGCCATAGGCCCAGCGATAGCGCTGCGTCATGAACGCGCCCAGCGTGTCCGGCGTCAGGCCCTTGCCCATGCTCTGCGGGATATAAGCGGCGCTGTAACCGGCTTCGAACAGGCGCAGGCCCAGTTCGGTATCCTCGGTGATGCACCACTCGGCCCAACCACCCACTTCTTCGAGCGACGTCTTGCGCACGATGGTCATGGTGCCGTGCTGGATGATGGCGTCGTGTTCGTTGCGCTCCACCATGCCGATGTGGAAGAAGCCGCGATATTCCTCGTAGCACATGGCCTTGAAGAGGCTTTCGTGGCCGTCGCGGTAATCCTGCGGGCCTTGCACCAGCGCGATCTCCGGCGAAGCGAAGAACGGCAAGGTGCGGCGCAGCCAGAACGGTTCGACCTGATAGTCGCTATCGATGACGGCGATGTATTCGGTCTTCGGATCGGTCAGCTTGATCGCTTCGTTCAAGGCGCCGGCCTTGAAGCCCTTCACATTGTCCATGTGATAGAAGCGGAAGCGCGGCCCCAGCGTGGCGCAATGCGCCTGCACGGGAAGCCACGTCGCTTCGTCCGGCGTGTTGTTGTCCAGCACGATGACTTCGAAATTTTCGTAGTCGAGATGCGAGAGCGCGGTGAGCGTCTCCATCACCATCGCGGGCGGCTCGTTGTAGCAAGGCACGTGGATCGACACCGCCGGCGATCCGGCCGGAATCTCGGCGCGGACCGCGCGCCGTTCGACGCGCCAAAGGCTCGCCGCCATCTCGATGCTCTCGGTGATGACGATCGTGGCCGCGAGAAGCACCAAAGGCACCATCGCCACCAGCACGGCCAGATCGACGACATTGATGTATTGCAGCGTCACCGCGTCCAGCAACGACAGAAGGCCGGTGGCAACCAGCGCCACCAGCCCGCCCATCATGAGATAGCCGATCTGATGGACACGCGGCATGCGCTTGAGGATGAGAAGCCCCAACAGCAGCGTGAGGATGGAAGCCAGCGCGGCATAGGTCCGCCATTGCGGGAAGGTCCGGAACAGTCCGGTGAAGGCAAACTTCGGATGGCCGGTGGCGTCGAACAGGCCCCAATAGGCCCCGACAGATCCCTCTTGCGCACCTTTCCAAGGCTGATCGAAGCCTTCGATCAGGTAGTAGTCGTAGCCCTTCTCCATCGCGAGCTGGACGAATGCGCGGTCGAAAAACGCTTCGTTGCCAAGCGAAGGTTCGGCGTCCTTCCGCGTGGGGCCATCGGAGGGCCAACCCACCTCGCCCACGATGATGGGCTTGCCGGGAAATTCACCGGCAACATCGTCGTACCAATGCACCACGGATTTGAGCGCGTCGCTCGGCTGCTCGCCTTCCCAATAGGGAAGCAGATGGATCGCAACCACATCCACATATTTGCCGAGGTCTGGCGCCAGAACCCAGGTGGACCACGGCTCCGCCGTCGTCACTTTGATCCGGTTGGGCAGCGCCGCGCGTACGCGCTTTATGTATGCGTTGAGCTGGTCGATCGAGAGGTCGCCGCGGAAGATCACTTCGTTGCCGACAAATACCCGATCGACCGTGCGGCGGTTCGCGAGCGCGGTCTTGATGCCGAGTTCGATCTGTTTCTCGTTCTCGACAGGATCGGGACCGATCCAGATGCCGAGCGATACGGTCATGCCATAGCGCCGGGCAATCTCGGGCACGCGGTCCAGGCCGTTGGCTACCGTGTACGTGCGGATATGGGAGGTGAGACCGGAGAGCCGTGCCACGTCGCGATCGATCCGCTCGGGCGAAACATTCTTTTTCAGGTCGTGCATCGAAAAGGTATGGCTCGGCTCGTAAGCCACGCCTCGCACCAACCCGTCCCAGTTGGGCGCGATCACTTCGTAGTCGCGGCTTGCCCAGAACAGCAGCGTCGCGCCCAGAACAAGCGTGAGCGCCGCAGCAATTCTCCACGTGCCGCCCGGAACGCTGCGGACCCAATTCAGAAACATAGGCAGTCCACCTTTTCGCCGGCGTTCTGTGGCCGGCACTAACCCGTCTGGAACTCTGCCCCCGAAGGCTTTCAGTATATCACGGCTGCGCTTGCCGGCGGTTCCCTCTTAGGGCGCGCCGGGACCCGGATGGCTCTGGTCGTCATCCTGTCCAGGCTTCTCGGGCGGAGCCGGCGTTACCTTGAGAAGTTGCAAGTCGAACACGAGGTCCTGATTGGGCGGGATCGCCGTGCCGGCACCGCGCGGTCCGTAAGCGAGGTTCGACGGAATGACGAGCTGCCAGTGATCGCCTTCGCGCATAAGCTGGAGCGCTTCGGTCCAGCCGGGGATCAGCTTATTGACCGTGAACTGTGCGGGGAACCCGGGTTCCGTCGCATCGAAACGCGCGCCGTTGATGAGTTCGCCCTTGTAGTAAACCGTGACGGTGTCGCGTGCGCCGGGACGCATGCCATACCCACTCTTGAGAATACGATATTGGAGCCCGCTCGGCTCGATGATCACGCCCGGCTTGGCGGCGTTGGCCTTCAGGAAAGCTGCATTGGCTTCGACGCTCAGCGCAGGGTCGGCAGCTTGGGCGGCCACGGTAAACAGCGCCAGCGCGCCAGCGATCAAGAGTCCGACTCGAAGCATTCCATTCTCCCGTGAAGCGCTGCGCGGATAGCGCGCAGTCATGGCGAAACTTTGACCCTGTGCCGGCCAGAGACTTGAGGCCCCATAAGAGCAATAGCGTGTAACGGATTGGATTCAAGGAGTTTTGACCTTAACCAAGGGGGATGAGCGATGCCCCTTCTCCAAAACCCGTTCTCGGCGTGGCCGCGGTGATCTGGAACGCCCAGCAGGAAGTCCTGCTGATCCGCCGCACGAAAGAGCCGCGCAAAGGCCAATGGAGCCTGCCCGGCGGCAAGGTCGAATTCGGTGAAAGCCTGGAAGATGCCGTGCGCCGGGAGGTCCGCGAAGAGACGGGGCTGGAGATCGCCGTGCTTGGCCTTACGGGCGTCGCAGAGACCTTTCTGGACGCCAGCGTCGGGGCGGCCAACGTCCACTTCGTGTTGATCGACTACTCGGCGCGCGTCGTCTCCGGCGAAGCCGTCGCGGCTTCGGACGCTGCCGACGCCACGTGGTTCAGCCGCGAACAGATCGCGGAATTGCCGTTGTGGAGCGAGACCCAGCGGATCATCGCGCAAAGCGCCCGCGACGTCTGGGGCAGCTAGCGGCCGAACATCCGGGCGAAGACGCCACGGCGCATCGGCTTTCCAAGCGCCGCGCCGATATGGGTCTTCTGCGCGCTCGGCGCCGGAGTGACTGGCGCGGTCGCGTGTGCCGCCTCGCGCGGCGGCGCGTAGGCGCTTTGATGCGACGGCGGCAGGCTTTGCAACGATTGCGTGAGCGACGGCAGCGCCATTTCCGAACCCGGCGCGACTTTGAAACACACAGGCCCGATGCATTGCGTGGCGAACTGTTTCGCCCAGAGTTCGTCCGGGCTTGCCGCGGTCATGTTCGCGGGCGTGAGTTGGACTGGCCCCTGGCGCTCCCCGATCTGCTGCATCTTGAGCGCACGCACAACGCCATCGAGGCGCTCGGCGCTTTCCATGAACCGGCTGCGTGTCTCGGCCATCTCAGCCCCCGCCCTGCTTGGAGAACCATTGGAAGCCATTCTCACGGCTGATCGTCGCCACGTCTATGGCCCCGCCCACGGTTTCCTTCTGCGCCATGATCTTCTTCTTGAAGACGTTGAGGCTCACCAGTTCCTTCGCCGTCTCCGCGAGTTCGGTACGGGAAGCGATCTCCAGCACCCGCAGGATCGGATTGATGAAGGTCTGCTGCTGGTAGTCCGCGATCATGGCGCGAAACGCCTCGACATAACGGGGGACAAAGCTGCTCTGAAACCGCGCGCGAACGTCATCGCGCTGGGCAGCATTGGCTTGCGGGAACGCGGCCACCACCTGATCGACAAGGCCGCCCATCATCATCCGCACGCCGCCATAAAGCCGCCGCTCCAGATTGAGATCGATGCCGCGGATAAAAGCGTTGGTGACTTCGCTATCGGCAAAGACGCGGATCTTCGACTTGGTATCCGTATCGATCGCATCCGAGGATGCTTCCGCGCGCTTGAGATAGCCGCCCACCATGGCGGATGCGAAAACCGTCACCAGATTGGGATAACGCTCGTCCTCACCAAAACCGCCGAACACAAGGCCGGTCACGTCTTCCAGAAACAGATCCTTCACGACGGCATAAACCGCGATTTCGCGCAGGCGCTGCATGGCGCCCGGCGAAAGCTGGAATTGACCGAAACCGTAAGCGACGATCTCCTCGATCTGTTGCGCATATTCGCGCTTTACGGTCGCGCCGAAATTCGGCGGAAAGCACGAAAGATCGGTGCGCGGGCTTCCATCTTCGCGGAACTGATAGTCACGCCAGACGCGCTCGATGGCAGCCTCAAGGATCGCGCCGTCGCTTTGGCGCTCGCCATCGGCGTTGTCGCTCATGAATTGTGCGAGATGGAAAATGTAGCGGAAGACCGAGGCCAGAAGCCGGCGGTATTCGTCCCGTTGCTTGGCGCGCGGGAAGAATTCTTCCAGATTGTCCATCATCGCCGTGAAACTGACCGCGTAATCGCGCACATGCGCGAAAGCTTTGGGCCGAACTTTCTTCTGATAGTGCTCGATCAGATGTTCCCAGGGATGGCCCATCATGTCGGCCACGCCGAAGAACATCAGCGCGATGGGTCTGCGATCGACCAGATTGAACAGCTTACGGTGATCGTTGCGCACCGCCACGGTGCCGCCACCGATGAGCGTCACAGCCGAATCCGCCGCGAGCGCGATCGCGCGCTGGTTCATCACCGCGATTTCGGACGTCATCGAACCCCTCACACCCCGGCCATTACCCAAGGCCTTGGTCCGAGAATGTCATAGCCCTGCGACGTTTGGGAGGCAGGCCGGAAAAGATGGTTACGCCGCGGCACTTGCGCCGATTTTCCGGGCGTTTAGCTTGCCCCGACAGCTATTGGAGGAACGCATGTACAAGCCATTCGATCTCACGGGAAAAGTCGCGCTGGTTACCGGCGGCAATGGCGGTATCGGCCTCGGCATGGCCGAAGCCATGGCCGCATCGGGTGCGGATATCGTGGTCTGGGGCACCAACGAGACCAAGAACGCCACCGCAGAGAAAAAGCTGAAGGCGCATGGCAAGCGTGTGATTACCCGCAAGGTGAACGTCGCCAACGAAAAGGAAGTCGTCGACGGCATGGCCGCCGCCGTGAAGGAGATGGGCCGTCTGGATTGCGTGGTCGCCAATGCCGGCATCGGCGGCGGCGCGCCCATTGCCGAACTCACCACCGACCTGTGGCGCAAGGTGCATGGCGTGAACGAGGATGGCGTATTCTGGACCTTCCGCGAAGCCACCAAGCACATGATCGACCGCGCCAAGAGCGGCGACGCGACAGGCTCGCTGGTCGTCGTCGCAAGCACCGCCGGCATCGAAGGCGCTGCGCGCAATTCCGCCTATGGCGCAACCAAAGGCGCGGTCATGTCCATGACCCGCGCGCTGGCCGTGGAACTGGCGCGTTATGGTATTCGCGCCAACTCCATCGCGCCGGGCTGGATCGCCACCGACATGACACAAGGCGCGCAGGACAATCCGGTGTTCAACGAGAAGGTCATTCCGCGCGTTCCGGCGCGGCGCTGGGGCACGCCAGAGGATTTCGGCGGCATCGCGGTTTATCTGGCGAGCGATGCGTCCAGCTATCACACCGGCGAGACGTTCATCATCGACGGCGGCTACACGAAATTCTGATGATCCGTAGACGGATCATTTCGTCCGTATACAAACAAAAAAGGGACGCCCGTTTTCCGGACATCCCTATGATGGCTCTAGTTTAGAGACGAAGAAACAGACTGGCAAGCCGGGTTTTTGCGTAATAGATGAGAGCCCCATTTCGAACCCATAGGGGCTTTTCATGACGGCTTGCGGACTGGACTTCGGCACTTCCAATTCGGCGCTTGGCGTCTGGCGCGATGGCGCCGCGGCGCTTGCGCCGGTGGAAGGCGCTTCCACGCTCATCCCGAGCGCCATCTTCTTCGATTTCGAGCAGCACGGCCGCGTCCTCTACGGGCGCGAGGCCGTGGACACCTATATCGGCGAACATGACGGGCGGCTGATGCGGGCGCTCAAGACCATCCTCGGCTCCCCGCTAATCGACGAGGCGACGGCGGTGGGACGGCGGCGCATCAAGCTCACCGAAGTGGTCGAGATGTTCGTGCGCCATCTCAAGGCCAAGGCGGAGGAATTCGTGGGCCATGAGATCACGCAGGTCGTTCATGGCCGGCCTGTCCGCTTCGTGGACCGCGATGACGAGGCGGATGCGCGGGCACAAAAGGTTCTGGAAGATATCGCCCACCGCGTCGGCTTCCGAGACGTGCTGTTCGAATACGAACCTATCGCCGCCGCCTATCACTATGAGGAGACGGCCCCGGGCGAAGAGATCGTTCTTGTCGCCGATATCGGTGGCGGCACGTCGGACTTCTCGGTCATCCGCATCGGGCCGGAGCGGCGTGGACGCGTCGACCGCCGCGACGATCTTCTGGGCAATTCCGGCGTGCGGATCGGCGGCACCGATTTCGATACGCGGCTGAATATCGACGCCGTGATGCCGCTGCTGGGCCTCGGCACGCAGCTCACCACCAAGGATCTGCCGATGCCCAAGGCGATCTATTACGAGCTGGCGACCTGGGCGACGATCAACTTCGCCTACAATCACAAGACCGAGCGCGAAGTGCGTGAACTGCTTGCGGTTTCGGTCGAGCCCGAGCGCGTGAAGCGGCTGCTGAAAACCATCCGTCGCCATCTGGGACATCGCATCGCCTTCGCGGTGGAAGACGCCAAGATCGCGCTCAGCGAGGCCGAGATGGCCGCCCTGCACCTCGACTTCCTGGAAGCCGGACTTATGGCCAACGCGACACAACGCGGTTTTGAGCACGCGATCGCGGACAAGACAGACGCGCTCACCAAGATGGCATCGCTCTGCATCAATAAAGCCGGCATCAAACCGGACGCTGTGCAGACGATCTTCTTCACCGGTGGCTCCAGCCGCGTGCCCGCCGTGCGTGAAGCGATCCGAAAAGCCGCGCCACAAGCTAACGTTGCGGCAGGTTCGGATTTCCTTTCCGTCGCATTGGGTCTCACGCGCGAGGCGCAGCGCCGCTTCGCGTGACACTTGCCCTCGCCGTTCGCAAGGGGAATGGTGGTGAAAACACAACGAGGAACGCCATGACCATCCGCACGCCGCTCTGTGACATGCTCGGCATTCAATATCCGATCATGCTGGCCGGCATGGGCGGCGTTTCTTACGCCGAACTCGCCGCTGCCGTCTCCAACGCGGGCGGTTTCGGCACGCTCGGCATGGCGGGCCGTTCGCATGAAGAGATCAAGGCCGAGATCAAGAAGGTTCGCGACCTCACCGACAAACCGTTCGGCGTGGACCTTCTGGCCGCCGTGCCGGAATCATTGGAACGAACCGCCGACATCATCATCGAAGGCGGCGCGAAAGCGTTCATCTCCGGCCTCGGTGTTCCGCCGCCTCATCTGGTCAAGAAATTCCACGACGCCGGATTGAAAGTCATGAACGTCAATGGCGCGGTGAAACACGCCAAATCCGCCGAAGCCGGAAAGCTGGATGCCGTCATCGCGCAAGGCACCGAAGCGGGCGGTCATACGGGCCGCATCGCGGGCATGGCGCTCATTCCGCAGATCGTGGATGCGGTGAAGATTCCCGTGATTGCAGCAGGTTCAATCGTGGATGGGCGCGGCCTCGCCGCGGCGCTGGCGTTCGGTGCACAAGGCGTCTGGATGGGCACGCGCTTCATCGCTTCGACCGAGGCGCATGCCGGCGGCCTCTACAAGCAGGTAATCGTGGATGCGGGCGACGAGGACACCGTCATCACCCGCTCCTATTCCGGCAAGCCGATGCGCGTGTTCCAGAACGACTGGACGAAGGATTGGGAAAGCCGCCCGCAGGACATCCAGAAATTCCCGGCACAGGCGATGCTGTCATCGCAGGCCGGCGTGATGGGCGGCATCGGCGGGCAGATCGAAGGCCTGACGCGCGAGCGTTCCGCCCTCGCCATGGGCCAGGGCGCAGGCGGCATTCACGACGTGAAATCGTCACGCGAAATCATTCAGGAGATCATGGCCGAAGCCGAAGAGGTCATCGCGCGGATGGCGAAACTCGTCCGCGCCTGAGCGTCAGAGGAATTTCAGGACGACGTGCCCCAGCACCGCCACGCCGAACAGCGCGATGGCGACGCCGGACGAATGGTTGATGATGCGCATCACGCGCGCATCGATCTTCGTGTGCAGATGCCCGACAGTTTCGGTGAGGATGAACCACCACAGCGCCGAGCCCGCGAACACACCGGCCACAACGATGGCCGCCTGAAAGAGCGTCGGCTGACCGCCGGCCAAGCCTGTCAGCCCGGCGAACATCGCCGCGAAGCCGAACAGCGTCGCGGGATTGGTCATGGTGAGTGCGAAGGTCGAAACGCCGATACGCATCAGCGATGACGGCTCACTGGCGCGTTCTTTCGCCTGCTCTTTCAACGTCGGATCCGGCAGCGTGACATAGGTGTGGATGCCGAACGACAGAAGCAGGATTCCACCGACGACCTGCAGATAGAGCGAATAGCCTTCGATCCATTGCGCCACGGCGGTGACCCCGAAACCAATGACGGCAGCGAAGATGCCGTCGCCCACCGCAGCGCCCAATCCCGCCATGAAACCATTCAACGGGCCATAAGCGAGCGTGCGGCGGATGCAGATGAGATTCACCGGCCCGATCGGCGCTGCCGCAATAAGCCCGATGATCACGCCGGCGCATATGAGGAAGACGAGATTCACGCGATCTCGACCACGATGCGGCCGCGCACCTTGCCGGCAAGAATATCGTTCGCGGCCTGCTTTACGTCTGCCAACTTTATGGTCTGGGTCATCGCGGCAAGCTTCTTCACATCCAGATCGCGTGCTAGGCGTTCCCACGCCTGAACACGGCGCGAATGGCGCATTTGAACCGAGTCGATGCCCAGAAGCGAAATGCCGCGCAGAATGAAGGGCGCCACGCTGGTTGGAAGGTCCATGCCCTGTGCCAATCCGCACGCCGCAACCGCGCCACCATATTGTGTCGATGCGATGACATTCGCGAGCGTCTTGGAGCCGACGCTGTCCACCGCGCCTGCCCAACGCTCTTTGCCGAGCATTTTCGGTTCGCCGGATAGTTCCGCGCGGTCGATGATCTCCGACGCGCCAAGCGATTTGAGATAAGCTTCTTCTTCCTTGCGGCCCGTCGATGCGATCACGCGATAACCGAGCTTGGCAAGGATCGCGATGGCCACCGATCCCACGCCACCATTCGCGCCGGTGACGATGATCGGTCCCTTGTCCGGCGTGATGCCTGCATCTTCCAGCGCCAGCACGCAGAGCATCGAGGTGTAACCGGCAGTGCCGATCGCCATCGCCTCGGCCGGCGTGAATTGTTTCGGCAGCGGCACCAGCCACTCGCCCTTCACACGCGCATATTCGCTGTAACCGCCGAAATGCGTTTCGCTGAGCCCGTACCCGTTGAGCAGAACCTTGTCGCCCGGTTTGAAATTCGGATTGCTCGATGTCTCCACCGTACCGGCGAGATCGATGCCGCCGATCATCGGGAACTTGCGCACCACGGGAGAACGCCCGGTCAGCGCCAAGCCATCCTTGAAGTTGACCGTGGAGTGCGAGACAGCGACGACGACATCGCCCTCCATCAGGTCATTCAGGCCCAGTTCGGCGAGTTCGGCCTTCTGGCCGGAGTCGTCCTTGGTGATCAGGAAGGCCCGGAAACGGTCTTTCATAGGGGAACTTTCGTCAATTCAGGCGGGTGAATGGCAAAGCACAGGAATTTACCCTATCCGTCAAGGAAAAGCGGACAATCAGGCCGGTTCGAGGGTTTCCACGAAGCGTAACGGTGCGCCCTGCGATGGCAAGACCAGCGCATGATCGCGCATGACAGTTTTGCCGCGGATGATGGTGGCGACAGGCCAGCCCGTCGTCGTCATCCCATCGAATGGCGTCCAGCCGCAGCGCGATGCGATCCAGGAGTTCTCGATCTTCCGCTTCTTTTTCAGATCGACAATCGTGAAGTCCGCATCGAAGCCAAGCGAAATACGGCCCTTGCTTGCAATGCCGAAGATGCGCGCCGCGCCCGCAGAGGTGAGATCGACAAAGCGTTCCAGAGTCATACGGCCCGCATTGACATGATCCAGCAGGATCGTGGCCAGTGTCTGCACGCCAGGCATGCCGCTCGGTGTATCGGGATAGACCTTGTCCTTCTCTTCGCGCGTATGCGGCGCGTGGTCTGAACCGATAACATCGACCAGACCTTCGTTCACGGCTTTCCACAATGCTTCGCGATGGCGCGCGTCGCGGATTGGCGGGTTCATCTGCGCATAGGTGCCGAGGCGCTCGTAACATTCCGGCGCCGCGAGCGTCAGATGCTGCGGCGTGGTTTCCATCGTCACCAGATCGCGCGCGGCAGCGATCAGCGGCAATTCCTCGGCCGTCGTGGTGTGAAGAATGTGCAGGCGCCGTCCCGCCTTGCGCGCGAGACCGATCACGCGCTCCGTCGAAGCACGCGCCGTTTCCACGTCGCGCCAAACCGGATGCGAACGCGGATCGCCCTTGATACGCTGATCCTTGCGCGCCTCGAGACGATCTTCATCTTCCGAATGAACCGATACGCGGCGATGGCCGGATTTCAGCGCGGCGAGAATGTCGTCGGGATGGCTAAGAAGAAGTGTGCCGGTGGAAGACCCCAGAAATGCTTTCACGCCGCAAACGCCGGGCATGCGCTCCAGATCGGCAAGCGCACCGACATTCTGCGGCGTCGCGCCGGCATAGAACGCATAATCGCAATGCATGCGGTTCTTCGCGCGGGAGAGTTTGTCTTCGATGGCGGCGCGCGTGGTTGTCGGAGGATTGGTGTTCGGCATTTCGAACACGCCGGTCACGCCACCCAGAACGGCCGCTCGGCTTCCCGTCTCAAGATCTTCCTTGTGCTCGTTGCCCGGCTCGCGGAAATGCACCTGCGTGTCCATCACGCCAGGAAGGACATGCAGTCCTTTCGCATCGAACACTTCGGCGGCCTTGGCATTGGCAAGCGCTCCGACGGCTGCGATGCGTCCGCCGATAACGCCGACATCGGCTTCGGCTATTCCATTCGGCGTCGCGGTGATGCCGCCCTTGATCAGAAGATCGAAATTCATGCTGCTCCCAAACAATCGAAAACTGAACCTTCGCTACGAATACCTTCGGCGTGGATACGGTGCCACAGCGCATAGAACAGAAGCTGCCAGCACGCGATACCCATGCGCTTGTCGCCACCGGCGGCATAACGCCGGAAAAGCTTTTCCACTGCTTCAGGATAGCAGACTTCCGCGATCCCGGCAGAGCGCGCGACCAGCGGCGCAAGTTCCATCGCACGGGATGAAATCCATTCCTCGACCGGGACCGTGAAACCCTTCTTCGGCGCGAAGGGCCGCGAATCCGGCAGCGCCTTCTCCAGCCAGCGGCGCAACAGATATTTGCCCAAACCGTCACGAACCTTGAACTTATCGGGTAAGCGATAGGCGAAATCGGCGACGACCGGGTCCAGCATCGGCGTGCGACCTTCCATCGAATGCGCCATCAGGCAGCGATCAAGCTTCACGAGAAGGTCATGCGGAAGCCAGTCCGCGCAATCGACGGCCTGCGCCATCTGAAGCTTCGTGCGCTTGTGCTTGACAGTTTGCTGCTCCGCCGCAGCGATACCCGCGCGCCATTCCTTTGAACTGTCGCGCAGCACGCCGAAGCCATCAAGAAACCCGCGTGCGCGCAGTTTCTTGCCGCCGAGCCATGCGGGACGCATCGCGCTGCGATAACGGCCATAGCCACCGAACAATTCGTCGCCGCCCTCGCCGCACAACACGACTTTCATTTCCTCCGCGGCTTCTTCCGCGAGCATATAGGTCGGCACGATGGCGTAATCGGATGTGGGGTCGTCCATCGCGTTCGCGATGGCGGGAAGCTGCGCCCAGAATTTCTCTGCCGTGACCAGAACTTCGAGATGCTCTGCGCCGACAGCCTTCGCCATATCACGTGCGAAGCCGGCCTCTTCGCTTTTGGATGTATCGGGAAAGCGCGCGGTGAAGGCGCGAACCGGTCGTTCGTTCAACTTGGCCATGCAAGCGAGGATCGCTGTGGAGTCGATGCCGCCGGAGAAGAACAGCCCGTAGGGCACATCCGAACGCTGATGCACCATCACGCTGTTCATCAGCGCATCGTCCAGACGCTTGAGCGCCTCTTCTTCCGAGAGATCGAGCAACGGAGCATCCGGCAAAGCCGGCTCATAGCGCCGTTCACCCAGCTTGCCGTTTTGCACGGCAATCGTTTCGCCGGGCAGTACACGCTCGATGCCGTCGAAGATCGTGTGGCGGCCGGTCGTGAACTGAAGTTGCAGCAATTCATTCGCCGCCTTGGAGCGGATGCTCCGCTTCACCAATCCGGTTTTCAGAAGCACTTCCGGCTCGGACGCGAAGATGACGCCGCCGTCGATCTGTGCATAGTAAAGCGGCTTGATGCCGAACGGATCGCGCGAAAGATACGTCGTGCCCTCGCCTGCTTGCATGGCGATGCCATACATACCGCGAAGGTCATGCGCGAAACGCGCCCCGTCGCGGGCATAGGCATAGAGCGGCAATTCGCAATCGCTCTTGGTCGCGAAATTGACGCCAGGAAATTCAGCTTTCAGTTCGATGTAGTTATAGATCTCGCCATTGGCGACAAGCACCGATCCGTTCGGCCCGAACAGCGGTTGATCGCCGGTCTGCAAATCAATAATGGCAAGACGCGCCTGCGCCAGTGCGATACCGGGCGCGTCGTAGCGCCCGTGACCATCCGGCCCGCGATGCGCCATGGCAGCCAGCATAGTGTCGATGGCAGAAGACGGCGGCGTTTTGCCGTCGGCCATCACCATGCCGGCGATGCCGCACATCAGGCTTTCCCCGGCCGGACGGTTTCAAACATCTTGATATATTGCCCGACCACGGCCTTTTCGGAAAATTCCTGCTCGATGCGCTTATAGCCATTGGCCACAAGCTTCGCGGCCAGGTCTTTGGATGACAGCACGGCGCGCATCCGTTCGGCCAAACCATCGACATCATCGATCGGTGCGATCAGCGCATCGTCATTATCGCGCGCAATCCAGGCAGGCCCCGCGCTTGCCGCCGTGACCAGCGGAATACCATGCGCCCACGCTTCCACGACGACCGTGCCGTTCGGCTCATAGCGCGACGGAAACACGCAAAGGTCCGAGGCGCGCAGCAACGCGCTGCGATCCGTGCGCCATCCGAGGAAGCGAACACGATTGTCGACGCCCAGATCCTTTGAAAGTTGAACAAGCTCGTCGCGATCCGGCCCCTCGCCCGCGATCCAAAGCCAAAGGTCGGGCACCTTCGCCACCGCCTTCAACAGAACATCCAGCGCCTTCGCCTTATGCAAACGCCCAAGCGCGAGCGCGAGCTTTGCATCCTTCGGCGTATCGAATGTGGCGCGGTCGATGGCCGGTGCGTCCTGAATGACCGGAAAATTTGGAATGAAGAACACGCGCTCTTTCGGAAAGCCGCCTTCGACGACATGGCGCACAAGGTCCGGCGTGATGCAGACGAGATAATTGCAGCGCTTGTAATATTCGAGCCGATAATAGCCGCCGAGGCGCCCGATCAGCGCGTAGTCACCCGGCGGCGTCATCTGCCCGCCGCGGCCGGTGAAGGTCAGCACGCAATCGGGACGGAACTCGCGCGCATGTTTGCGGATCACATGTGGCGTCCAGAAATCGAGCGGCGGGTAGAAGAAGGGCGCGCTCACATAAGGCACACCGCCAGCCCGGAACGCATCCTCGCGGATCGGGAAAGCCTTCATCGCCGCATGGACATCGACACCCGCGCGCTTCAGCGCAAGCGTGAGCGACACGAAGAAAGTTTCGGAGCCGCCGAATTCCGCACCGGCGGCCGTGGTCATGACGCGCAGGGACATGAGTCGAAATGGCTGGTGGCCGTCATGGCTTACGATGGGCCAATGCCGCTTGGCAACCGCGCCTGCGGGTATTAGGTCAGGGCCATGGCTCACAGGCTCAAGGACCGCGCGATCATTGCCCTTTCGGGGGCCGATACGCGCTCATTCCTGCAGGGCCTCGTCACCAATGACGTGGATGCGGTTGCACCGGGCAAGCCGGCTTACGCTGCGCTGCTCACGCCACAGGGAAAAATCCTTTTCGATTTCCTGATCGCGGATGACGGCGCGGGAAATCTTCTGCTCGATTGTCTCGCTTCTACGCGTGACACGCTCATCAAGCGTCTCACCCTCTATCGTTTACGCGCGAAGGTGGAGATCAAGCCGCGCGATGATCTGGCCGTGTTCGCGTCCTGGGATGGCGCGCCGCTTCCCGGTCTGGCGTTCGATGATCCGCGCGTGCCTGCGCTCGGCAAGCGCGCCATCGCTCCGGCGGCCGAAGGCTCCGATGGCTATCTCGCCCATCGGCTTTCTCTCGGCGTACCCGAAGGTCCGGATTTCGGATCGGACAAAACCTTCGCCCTCGATGCCGGATTGGACGAGCTTCATGCGGTCGCCTTCGACAAGGGCTGCTATGTCGGCCAGGAACTGACGGCGCGCATGAAGCATCGCGGTACGGCGCGCAAACGCATCCTTCTCGTTGAAAGCACGGACAAATCCGCATTGACCCAAGGCGCGGACCTTCGCGCCGGTGGTCACAGCATTGGCGAGATCGTCTCGGTTTATGACAGCAAAGGCTTCGCGCTGGTGCGTTTGGACCGTCTCGAAGACGCAGGCACCGCACCCATCGATGCCGCGGGCGTCATAGTGCGTATGACAAAACCGGATTGGCTTTCCGCTTGACCTGAAACGCCAGCGGGTGAGAGTCCGTCTCCCTTCAAAGGAGACGAACATGCTGCATCATGTTTCCGTTGGCGTTCGTGACGTTGCCCGCGCTGCCGCGTTCTACGATCCGGTGCTCAAGGCGCTCGGCTACAAGCGCGTGATGGATTTCTCGCCCGGCGCGATCGCCTATGGCGAAAGCAAAGACCGTCCCGAATTCTGGATCGGCAAGCCGCATGACCAAGGCATTCCCAACGCCGGCAATGGCACGCATGTTGGTTTCATCGCGAAATCGAAAGGCGCCGTGAATGCATTCCATGATGCGGCGCTCAAAGCCGGTGGCAGCAATGGCGGCGAGCCCGGTCCGCGTCCCGATTACGGCTTCGCCTATTATGGCGCGTTCATCTACGACCTCGATGGCAACAAGATCGAAGCGACCTTGATGCCGCCCGCCGCCAAGCCGAAGGCAAAAGCCAAGGCGGCAAAGAAGCCCGCCAAAAAGGCGAAGAAAGCCAAGAAGGCAAAGAAATCCCCGGCGAAGAAAAAGAAGCGCCGGTGAAAGAACGCCACCGCTGCGCCTGGCCCGGCACCGACCCGCTTTACGTCGCTTATCACGACACCGAATGGGGCGTGCCGGAATACGATCCCCGCGCGCTCTACGAGAAGCTCGTCCTGGATGGTTTCCAGGCCGGGCTTTCGTGGATCACGATCCTGCGCAAGCGCGAGAATTTCCGCAAAGCCTTCCACGATTTCGATCCGGAGAAGATCGCACGGTATGGCAAGCGCGACACGGCGCGGCTGCTGAAAAACGAAGGCATCATCCGCTCAAAGGCCAAGATCGATGCCGCGATCAGAGGCGCGCAGCTCTGGCTGGACATTGAAGAAAAGGAAAAAGGCGGCTTCACCGAATTCATCTGGAAGCATGTCGGCGGCAAGCCGATGCAGAACAAGTTCAAAGGTATGAGCGACATTCCGGCGAAGACCGCGATGAGTGAGGGCCTGTCGAAGGAATTGAAGAAGCGGGGCTTCAACTTCGTGGGACCGGTGATTGTCTATGCCTTCGCGCAGGCCGTCGGCATGGTCAACGATCACACGACCAAATGCTTTCGCCATGCGGAGTGCGCAAAGCTGGCGAAACGCTAGCGAACCGTCAGCGTCTGCTCGATCCGGTCGATGTCGTGCACGGAGAACGTCTCCTCCGCGTAGCCATACGGCTCTGCAACGCGCCGCCAGAACGCGGTGGCAGCCTTGTTCGCCAATATCTGCCGGATTTTCCATGATCCCGGAAACCGGGTCAGCAGTGCTTTGGCGAACCGCGATCCGGCGCCGCCTCTGCGATACGCGGGCAAGATAAAGAACTCCGCCATCTGCATGGCGTCATGTTCCGGCGCGAACCGCACCAGCGCAAATCCGATGCGCGTGCCCTTCTCCATCGCCCAGAACGGCCAACGTTGATCGTCCTGCCAATAGTCGTCGAAATAGGCGTAGGGGAAAACGCCATCGACCGCCTGCAGATTGACCAGCGGCGCAAGCTCGGCGGCATAGAGCTGAAACATCGCCCCGAGATCGGATTTCTCGGACGGCGGCACGGCGACAATTTCGGGCGACATCAGCCGCGTCCGCGATAGGGCGAAACGCCGGGATCGGGAAGCCAGACGTCCTTCGGCAATTTTCCCGTCTGCCAGAACACGTCGATGGGAATACCACCGCGCGGATACCAAAAGGACGCGACGCGCAGATATTTCGGCTTGATGGCTTGAACGATGCGCTTACCGATCATCACCGTGCAATCTTCGTGGAACGCGGCATGATTGCGGAAGCTGAACAGGAACAGCTTCAACGACTTCGATTCCAGCAGCGATTTGCCAGGGCAATAGTCGAACACGAAATGCGCGAAGTCCGGCTGGCCCGTCACCGGGCACAGCGATGTGAATTCCGGCGCGGTGAAGCGCGCGACGTAGTCGGTATCCTTGTGCGGGTTCGGCACCGCATCCAGCACTGCCGCTTCGGGCGACGTCGCGATCTTCGCATCCCGGCCGAGTTGAAGTTTCTTCGCCATCATCCGCGCTCCGGCCGGCGGCCATCATTGGCGCGCGCCTGTCCCGCAGGCTTTTCGTAAACGCAGGACTGACCGTAAGACGGGCGGCGCAGCTTCACGCGCGAAACTTCCGGCAACGATTTCTTTGCGCGCTCGAAAATAAACCGCGCGAGATTTTCCAAGGTGGGATTTCCCAAGCCTTCGACATCGTTCAACAACCGGTGATCCAGCGTTGCGCGAATTTCATCCAGCGCGGCTTTCACTTCGCCCAGATCCCGCAGGAATCCGGTCTTGGCATCCGGCTCGCCGCGCAAGGTGACTTCGCAATAAAAGGAATGGCCGTGCAGGCGCGAGTTTTCCGGAGCGCCCTGCCCCAGATAATGCGCGGCATCGAAGCCGAATTCCTGCGTCAACTCGATCATGGCCGGGCCATGACAGGCGGCGGCCCGTCCCGTCAAGGGTAGAAGACCACGGGCCCGCCCCTATATAGAAACAGGGCCCGGATTCAGCGGAGAGACTATGCCGAAACTAACCATGCCAAGCCGCGAGGAAATGGTGCGGGCCTGGCAATATGTGAAAGAGCCCCTGCTGGCTCTCGGTCTGGTGCTTGTCGCCACCACGGCCATCGCGCGGCCCTATTACATTCCCTCCGGCTCGATGGAGCCGACCCTGCAGATCGGCGACGACGTGGTGACGGCGAAATACGCCTATGGTTATAGCCGCTACTCTCTGCCTTTCGCGTTCGGACCATCGTCCACTCATCGCCTGATGGAGCGCATGCCCGCGCGCGGCGATGTCGCCGTGTTCATTCCGCCCAGCGAGCCGGGCCGCAATCTCATCAAGCGTGTGATCGGCTTGCCCGGCGATCGCCTCCAGATGATCAATGGCCGACTCTGGATCAACGGCAAGGAACTGCCGCTGGAAGCCGCGGGCACCGCGCAGATGCAAAACGCGGACGGCAGTTACATGGCCGTACCGAAATTCATCGAGACGCTGCCGAATGGCGTGAAACACGCGATCCTGAAATGGCGCGATAACGGCTTCATGGACAACACGGCCGTTTATGTCGTGCCCAAGGGCCATCTTTTCATGATGGGCGACAATCGCGACAATTCACTGGATAGCCGCGTCGCGGTGGAAGACGGTGGTATCGGATACATACCGGTCGAAAACCTGGTCGGCCGTAGCGAAGTGATTTTGGGGTCGGTGGACTATCTGAATGCTTCCGGCGTATGGGCATGGCCGGCCGAATTGCGCGTCGCGCGGTTTCTGAAAAGCGTTCGCTAGGACGCTGCCAACAGCTTCGGTGCATATTCTTCCGCGGCCGGAAGATACACATGCACGACCGTGCCCTCGCCGGGCTCGCTTTCGATGTGCAACCGGCCGCCATGCAATTCGATCAAGGACTTTGCCAGCGGCAGGCCTAAGCCGGTGCCTTCATATCTGCGCTCGAGGCGATTATCGACTTGCGCGAACGGCGTCAGCGCAACTTCGATTTCCTCCGGCGACATGCCGATGCCGGTATCCCTGACATCGACGACGATGTCTTCGCCACTCCGGTAAGCCGATATGGTGACGGCACCGCCGGCCTCCGTGAACTTCATGGCATTGGACATCAGGTTGAGGAATATCTGGCGCAGCTTTGCGGTCTCGCCGGTCACGACCACCTGTTCGTCAGGCGCCTCAAACGTCAGCGCGATGTTGGCGGCCGCGCATTGCCCTGCCAGCATTTTGGCGCAATCGCCCAGCACCGAGCCGATATCGACCGGGCCTGCGTCCAGCGACAGCCGCCCGGCGTCGCTCTTGGCCAGATCCAGAACGCTGTTGATGATGTCGAGCAAATGGCGGCCGCTGTGCAGAATGTCGTGCAGATATTCCATATAGCGCGCACTGCCGAGCGGCCCGAATATCTGCGTTGTCATCACCTCGGAAAACCCGATGATGGCGTTCAACGGCGTGCGCAATTCGTGGCTCATATTGGCGAGGAAGCGAATTTTCGCAGCGCTGGCTTCCTCGGCCGCAAATTTCGCGTCGCGGTAGCGCTTTTCGCGGGCCTTTACGTCCGTGAAGTCACTCAGAAAAAAAATGGCGCCGCCGTCGCTGGTGCGGTTGGCCGTAAATCGCAGCCAGCGATTGTCGGGCAGCCTGCGCTCCGTGATTGCAATTCCGGTGCTTTCGGACAGCAACAGATCGGTCAGAGGCACATCCGATTCAAATTCCGGCTCGGAGTGTTGCTCGATCTGAAGCAGGACAGACGAAATGCTGCGACCGGGCTTTATCTTGTCGGTGAGCGCCGGGAAGAAGCGTGCCACTTCGCTACTGGCAATCGCCACTTTGTCGTCCGCGCCGGAAAGAATGACGCCTTCGCCGGAGCTTTCGATGGCATCCATCAGGCGGCTTTCGGCGGACTGCGCGCGGGCCTGCTCGCGCGCGACCAGCGCCGCTATGTTTTCCTGCATCACGGTCATGGAGTTCAGCAGCGCGCCTGTTTCATCGCGCCCGCCCGTGGGAATGGCCGTATCAAACTCGCCCGCGGCGATGCGGTCCGCGACGCGCGCCGCATCGGAGAGCGGCCGCGAGATACGACGGATCAGGAACAACGTGATGCCGATCGCGAACAAAAGTGCGGCAGCGGTGGCCCAGATAACGACATAGCCAAAATTGTCGATCTCGGTGATGGCTGCGCGGCGGCTCACAAAGCCATGATCCGCATTCAGCTCGATCAGCATGTCGAAGCCCGCAAGGACCTGCTGATTCAATGTCCTCAATTCGGGAAGCTTGCCCTTCGCCAATGCATCATGCCGGGCGTCTTGCCAGCGACGCACCAGGTTGCGGATATCTTCAATCGCTTTCTGCTCGTCTGCCGCCGTCGAGCGATCTCTCGCGACATCCAGATCATCCGACAACGTCTCGGCCAATTCATCGATATGCTTGGCGAGACGCTGATGCTCGGACTGCGGCGCGGTTCGGGCGCGTAGCGCCGCGTTTTCCATCTGCAGAAAATCGACGCTGGCGGCGCGCGCGAAGTTTATCGCCATCATGGGTTTGTCGTAGGTGCTCGCGACGATCTCGCCAGACGTCTTCAGCACCCGATGCGCGTACGCGCCCAATCCCGCGATGAGAATGCTCATCACGAAGAAGGCAGCGAATATCTTCGTGCCGATGGACGATTGGAACGCGAGCCTACGCACCGCAAAACCCTGAAAATGCGAGATATTTTAGGCGTTCAGGGGTTTATAGGGGCTTAAAACACTACTTCACGTGAACGGCGAGCAGCATTTTCGGGTGAATGTGACAGCGCACATTGAAATCGCCAGCCTTCGGAAAAGGTATGGAAATCACGTGCCCGGGAAGCTGTTCGTCGGAGTCGAAGCTCATTTTGTCGGAATCGACGTAAATCTGATGAATGAATTCATCCTGATTGCTGATCTGCACCGTATCGCCCGGATGGATCGTTATTTCCGCGGGTTTGAAACTGCGGCCCTGCTGGACCACGGAGACTGTCGCCGCCTGGACCGGACAAGCGAATAGCGCGAGTACGAATGCAACCGCGAGCGTGGAGCGAGACGTTTTCATCGTGTGACAATCGCTTTCTGTTTGGGCGCCAGCAAGGCAAGAAACCGGTTCTGCGTCGCGAAAGGCACATGGGCTTCATCCATGCCTTTCTGCAGATCTTCCACCACGGCGTTGAAATCGGAATTTCGAAGATGCATGCCGCGATGCACGACGCTCATGTCGTTGGTGCCTTTGTAGACATCCGGACCGCCCACCGTCTTCTGGAAATAATCCACCAACATACCTTTGAGGCGATCGATGTTGGTGTCCTCGAAATGCTCTTTGATGCGATCGTCGGTCAGGAAATGCGCCACCATGTTGTTGACGATCTGGGTGATGCCGGGGCGTTCGCCGAGATCATGATAGAGCGTTTCGTCGGCAGCATGCGCCATGCCGAAGCTGAGCGCTGTGCCCCAAACCGTGAGCGCGAGAGCGAGGCCGAGTTTGCGGATTTTCATGACTCTCTCCTTCGCCTAGAGGCCGGCCTGTAACGACAGGTAGATGCCGTGCTGATGATCCTTGATGACGATGTTGCCCAGATCGACATAGGCCGCCGTCAGCGAGATGTTCTTGTTGAAGAAATACGCCGCGAACAGGTCCCAGACATTGTCTTCCTTGGCAATGCCCAGATTGTTCGGCTTGGTGCGATATTCCGCGCCCAGCGCGAAATTGCGGCTGAACAGATAAGCGGCGGAACCTTCGAACTGCGTGGAGTAATCGCCATGCTTGTCGCCGCCGAAACCCAGAATGCCGAACTGGTTGGCTTTGGTTTCGCGAAGCGTCGCGTTCACCAGCAGGCTTTGCGCCAGGAACAGCTTCGTCGCAGCGATGTAATAGTCCGTGCCGTCCGCGTGCTTTGCGCCGATGGCATGCAGCAAGGCGCCGCGGTTGTTCGTCTTATACTGAATGCCGACGGCGATCTGCGGCAGCATGGAGTCCTGATCGTAAACGGCGTCGCCGATCAGCTTCACCTTCGCGCCATACACATCCAGGTCGAACTTGTAGTTCTTGCCAAGTCCCAGCGCCGTGCCGACATCTTCGGTGTTGAACGTCTCATGCGCATAGGAAAGCTCGACGCGATCGAACAGGCCGACCGCTGCGCCTTCCGACCACAGCGAATAATCGTTCACATCCACATAGGTGACATGGCCGTTGATACCGACGCCGTCACGCGTGCCATATCCGGAAATCAGCGCCCAGGCAGAGAGCCCGCCGCCGCCGGCGCCCTCAAGCTGGCTTACGCCGCCTGTCGCCAGAAGCTTGCCGGAATCGAACAGCGCCGCGCCCTTGTCGAGCAGCGACGAGTCCGCGGCCGGCGCGTCATCGGCATACGCCGGAACAGCAACCGCCGCGCACAGCAATAGCGCGGATAGAAAACCAAAACGCATGGAGAGCCCGTCCGGAGATACGAGCGCACCTTACGGCGTATATGGTTAATTTTTTCTGGATAGGTGCGCTAGCGTACAGCCGGGAAGAGGCCGCGTAAGCCCCTTCCCACTTCGGGCGGAAACTATTTGTGCTTGTGCGTATCCCGCCAGTCCTGAACGGCCTGCATCGTCAGCGCGACGTGATTGTCCGGCTCCAAGTTGGTGTAAGCGAATATGATCTTGTGGTCGGGCGCGATCACGAAAGACGTGCGGTTGGAATATTCGGGGTGCTTGGGCAGCACCACGTCATAAGCCTTGATGACCTTCTGGTCCGCATCCGCCGCGACGGCGAACTTGTTGCGGCATTCGACCGAAGAGAATTCCGCCACGCGATCCGCATTGCCTGCGGTAACGCCGATGAGCGTCGCGCCGAGTTTGTTGAAGCGGTCTGTCGCTTCCGCAAAGTCATGCGCCTCGATCGTGCATCCCTTCGTGAAGGCTGCCGGAAAAAAATAAAGGACCACAGGGCCCTTCTTCAGCGCAGCGTTGAGAGAGAAGTTGAATTCCTTCCCCGCCAATGCCGCTTTGATGTCGAAGCTCGGCGCTTTCGTGCCCACGGCAAGCGTGGCGTTCGCCGCTGTCGCCATCAGGCCTGCGCTGAGCAGCGCGACCGCACCCAGAAATTTTTTCATCGATTCCTCCCTGTTAGACTGCAGGCAGCCTAACAGAGAAGGAATGCGGCGTCTGTGTTCAAGTGGCCCAGCTGTTATCGAAACGCGATGTGCGCGGCATGATGTCGGCCATCGCCATGTCGCAGAAATGACGCTGCTCGGCGGCGACGATGTCGTCCAGAAGCTCGGCGACGCAATTTTTACTGCGTCCATTCAAAACGCTGCTCTCCTGGAGGTAGGGCCACAGCATGCGCGAAACGAAGTCGCCCAATTCGCCCAGCCATTGTTCGTCTTCGATGGTCCCCATCGTCGCGCCGACCTTGGCGCGCTTGTGGACCAGCACCGCCATATGCGGCGCGGCCAGTTCACGCACTTCACTTTGCAGCTTCGGCTCGACCGAAGACGAAAAGTCGATCCCCTGTTTCAGCAGACGCCACACTTCACGCAACGTGGCGCCCAAACCCACGCCCGACTGAGCGGTCGCGTAGCTGCGCACGGCTAGTTCTTCCCGCATGGACACACCCCTGTGTTCACCAACAGATGCGAGTGTGCGCGCGAGCTCTTAATTCGAGGCTGAGAAGGATGGTTAGCCGCCGCGAGCAAATTGCGTAAAATTCGAAGCATTGCGCGGCCATTTTGAGCGCCAGGACCGGTGGGACCGTCCGGCAGCTGCCTGGGTCAAAATCCCCGCGACACCGATGCGACTGACATATTGTTGCGCCGCCCCCTGCCCCATGCTAATTGCACCCCGCGCGGGCGTTAAGATTCGCTCATGCGGGTGAATTTCTTCGCTCTTTCAATGGGTTATGGATAGTCCGAGTCGGCCAAAAAGGCGCCAAAGCGGCGGCCCGCGGCAGACTGGGTGCAAACGGGGTGCGAGTGGCTCACGAAGCTCACAATTCCGGAATTGCGGTGCGCTACGCGACCGCTGTTTTCGAACTGGCGCAAGAGGAGAAATCCGTCGAGGCGCTGGAGCAGGATTTCGCCGCGCTGCAGGCGATGATCGACGGCAGCCCGGAGCTCGCGCGTCTCGTGCGCGCGCCGGTGTTCAGCCGCGAAGATCAGGCCAAGGGCCTCAACGGCATTCTGCACCGTATGGAAGCCGCGCCGCTCACGCGCCGCTTTGTGCTGATGCTGGCGGGCAAGCGCCGCCTGTTCATGCTGACCGACATCATCCGCGCCTTCAATCAGGCCGTCGCCAAGCTGCGCGGCGAAGTCAGCGCGCAGGTCACCAGCGCGCGTCCGCTCAACGATGCGGAAGTCGCGTCGCTGAAACAGATTTTGAAATCCAAGCTCGGGCGCGATGCGCGTCTCGAAGCCAAGGTCGATCCTTCCCTTCTCGGCGGTCTCGTCGTGAAGGTGGGTTCGCGCATGATCGATTCGTCTTTGCGCACGAAGCTGAACGGCATTCGTGCGGCCATGAGAGGTAACTGAAAATGAAAATCCAACCGGCCGAAATCAGCGCGATTCTGAAGCGCGAAATCCAGAACTTCGGCGCTGAAGCGCAAGTCAGCGAAGTCGGACAGGTTCTGTCCGTCGGTGACGGCATCGCCCGCATCTACGGCCTCGACAACGTGCAGGCCGGCGAAATGGTCGAGTTCTCGGGCGGCATCAAGGGCATGGCGCTCAACCTCGAGAACGACAATGTCGGCGCCGTGATCTTCGGCAGCGACAGCACGATCAAGGAAGGCGACACCGTCAAGCGCACCAACGCGATCGTGGACATCCCGGTCGGCAAGGGCCTGCTCGGCCGCGTCATCGATCCGCTCGGCAATCCGATCGACGGCAAGGGTGCGCTGACCGGCGTTGCCGAACGCCGCCGCGTGGACGTGAAGGCGCCGGGCATCATTCCGCGCAAGAGCGTGAATGAGCCGATGCAGACGGGCCTCAAGGCCATCGACTCCCTCATCCCGGTCGGCCGCGGCCAGCGCGAACTGATCATCGGCGACCGCCAGACCGGCAAGACCGCCGTCGCCGTCGACACGATCATCAACCAGAAGAACGTCAACAAGTCGTCGGATGAGAGCCAGAAGCTCTATTGCATCTACGTCGCCATCGGTCAGAAGCGTTCGACCGTCGCGCAGATCGTGAAGACGCTCGAAGACGCCGGCGCGATGGAATACACCACCGTTGTCGCCGCAACCGCGTCCGATCCGGCGCCGCTGCAGTATCTCGCGCCGTTCGGCGGCTGCACGCTCGGCGAATATTTCCGCGACAACGGCATGCACGCGCTGATCATCTATGATGATCTTTCCAAGCAGGCCGTTGCGTATCGCCAGATGTCGCTCTTGCTGCGCCGCCCGCCGGGCCGCGAAGCCTATCCGGGCGACGTGTTCTACCTGCACTCTCGTTTGCTTGAGCGCGCGGCGAAGATGAACAAGGATTTCGGTGGCGGCTCGCTCACCGCGCTTCCGGTCATCGAAACGCAGGCCAACGACGTGTCGGCCTATATTCCGACCAACGTGATCTCGATCACCGACGGACAGATCTTCCTTGAATCCGATCTGTTCTATCAGGGCATTCGTCCGGCGGTGAACGTCGGCATCTCCGTGTCGCGCGTGGGTTCGTCCGCACAGATCAAGGCGATGAAGCAGGTCGCCGGTTCGATCAAACTCGAACTCGCGCAGTACCGCGAAATGGCAGCCTTCGCGCAGTTCGGTTCGGACCTCGATGCGGCCACCCAGCGCCTCCTCAATCGCGGCGCGCGCCTCACCGAACTCCTGAAGCAGCCGCAGTTCTCGCCGATGCCGGTGGAAGAACAGGTCATCTCGATCTTCGCGGGCGTGCGCGGCTATCTCGACAAGATCACGGTCGCCCAGGTCGGCAAGTTCGAGCAGGAGCTGCTGCGCAGCATCCGCTCGAAGAACCCGGAAATCCTGGAATCTCTGCGCAAGGACAAGCAGATCACCCCGGAAACGGAAACCAAGCTGAAAGCAACCCTCGATACCTTTGCGGCGAATTTCGCCTAAAGGGAGAGAGTATCGTGGCCAGTCTCGCGAACAGAGTCGTTCATCACCTCAAGCGGCGGTTGGTGCCGCCGACGACGCCCATCGCGGCGTTGCCGGCGCTCGACATGGCGCGCGTGGTGGATCGCGGCTGCTGCCCGTATGACGGCTATCAGCGCGGCACCGGTCTGGCGCACGGCACACTCGCTGAGCAGGTCTGGAACGACCCGCTCTTCCGCAAGGCGCTCGCCATCGCGCGCACGCATTCCGTCCGCACGATGTGCACCGAAGAGCGTTTGATGAACCTCTTCCTGCTCATCAAGTTCTTCCTGAAAGACCTGCCCTCTCAGAACATCATCGAGTACGGCACCTATCGCGGCGGCAGCGCGCTGTTCATGGCAACGCTGCTCAAAGAGCTTTATCCGGACGCCCGCGTGTTCGCGCTCGACACCTTTGAAGGCATGCCGGATGGCGAAGAAGGTCTCGACTTGCCGCCGCCGGACGATTTCGCGGCGACGAACCTCAACATCATCCGTTTCACCGCCGAGCAGCATGGCCTCGACAATGTCGAGTTCGTGAAGGGCCTGATCCAGGACACGGCGGAAGAGGTTTACAAGAAGGCCGGAAGCTTCGGCCTCGCGCATATCGACGTGGTTCTCTATTCCGCCGTGCTCTACGCGCAGGACACCGTCTGGAACGTGATGACGCCCGGCGGCTACATCGTTTACGACGACGCCACGGAGCCCACCTGCCCCGGCGCGACACGCGCGGTGGAAGAGATGATCTCCAAGCGCAACATTTCGCTCGAACAGGTTTTCCCGCACATGGTGCTGCGCGCGCGCATGCCCCACAAGGCGGAGACAGCATAGGACACCGATGCCCAGCTTAAAGTCCTTCCGTAACCGCATCGCGAGCGTCAAGGCGATCCGCAAGATCACCAAGGCGCAGCAGATGGTCGCCGCCGCCAAGCTTCGCCGTGCGCAGGAAGCCGCCGAAGCCGCGCGCCCTTACGCGGAGAAGATGAGCGCCGCCATCGGCAATCTCGCCAGCGGCATGAAGGACAATCCCGGCGCCTCGCCGCTTCTCGTCGGCACGGGCAGCGATCGCCGTCATCTGGTGATCGTGGCGACCGCCGACCGCGGCCTCTGCGGTGCGTTCAACACCAACATCGTCCGCTTCGCCCGCCAGCACATCGAAAAACTGCTGCGCGACGGCAAGGACGTGAAGATCATCACCGTGGGCCGCAAGGGCCGCGACCAGCTTCGCCGTCAATATAATGACCGCATCGTCGAATCCTTCGACTTCATGGGCATCAAGCAGATCGCCTTCAGCAACGCGCTGAACATCGGCCGCGATATCCTCGCGCGCTTCGAGCGCGGCGAGTTCGACGTAGCGACGCTGTTCTATTCGAACTTCAAGTCGGTCATCAGCCAGGTGCCGACGGCGCAGCAGCTCATTCCCGCCCAAGTCGAAACCGGCAAGGTCGCGGTGACGAGCACCGTTTACGACTACGAACCCGATGAAGGCGAAATCCTCGCCGACCTGCTGCCGCGCAATGTGAGCGTGCAGATGTTCCGTGCGCTGCTGGAAAATGCCGCGGGCGAAATGGGCGCGAAGATGAGCGCGATGGACAACGCAACCCGCAACGCGGGCGATGTGATCGACAAACTGACGCTGGTCTACAACCGCACACGTCAGGCGATGATTACCAAGGAACTGATCGAAATCATTTCGGGCGCGGAAGCGCTTTGATTTAAGGCCGGGCGCACACGCGCCCTACGGAGAGAATACGATGAACGCGAGAACAGACAGCAACAAGCTCGGCCAGGTCACCCAGGTCACGGGCGCCGTGGTGGACGTGCAGTTCGAAGGCCACCTGCCGGAGATCCTGAACGCGCTGGAGACCGACAACAACGGCCAGCGCCTCGTTCTCGAAGTCGCGCAGCATCTGGGCGAAAGCACCGTGCGCACCATCGCGATGGACGCGACCGAAGGTCTGGTCCGCGGTCAGAAAGTGACCGACACCGGCGCACCGATCTCCGTTCCGGTCGGTGAAGGCACACTCGGCCGCATCATCAACGTCATCGGCGAGCCGGTGGACGAAGCCGGCCCGGTGAAGTCCACCACGAAGCGCGCCATCCATCAGGAAGCGCCCTCCTTCGCCGAACAGTCGACGGAAGCGCAGATCCTCGTCACCGGCATCAAGGTGATCGACCTGCTCGCGCCTTATGCG
>Ga0153956_1000829_pt1 | contig 31681 bp, 35 predicted proteins | sample TSFL040MetaG_FD_104704 | JGI IMG/M metagenome (GOLD analysis project Ga0153956, IMG submission 104704) | Attine ant fungus gardens microbial communities from Florida, USA - TSFL040 MetaG | ecosystem: Host-associated > Fungi > Mycelium > Unclassified | place: USA: Florida, Wekiwa Springs... | reverse complement strand
TTAAGCCGCGAGCGCCAGTTCGTTGGCGCGGGCCTTGGCGGCGCCGATGGCCTTTTCGGCGGCTTCGGGGCCGAAGGCGAGGCCCTCGACATAGACGGTTTCGACATCGGTGATGCCGATGAAGCCGAGCACCGACTTCAGGTAGGGAACCGCGTGGTTCATGCCGGCGGCCGGGCCGCTGGAATAGACGCCGCCCGAAGCGAGAACGATATAGGCCTTCTTGCCGGTGGCGAGGCCGATCGGGCCGTTTTCGCCGTACTTGAAGGTGCGGCCGGCGCGAGCGATGTGGTCGATCCAGGCTTTCAGCGAGGAATAGATGTTGAAGTTGATGAGGCCGGTGCCGATGACCAGCGTGTCGGCGGCCAGCAGCTCATCGACCAGCGTGTCCGACAGGCGAACGGCCTCGGCCTCTTCCGCGGTGCGGGCCTCGGCTGGCTTGCGGATGGCGGCGGTGAAGAGGTCGTCGATATGCGGCAGCGGGGCGCTGGCAAGGTCGCGGTGGACGATGGTGCGGCCAGGTGCCTGCGCCTTGATCTTGTCGGCGAGGTCGGTCGCGATGCTGGTGGAAAGAGAGTCGGTGCGCGGGCTGGAGGTCAGGAGGAGAATGGAAGACATGGCTGCTATTCCTTTCGAACTTAAGTGGTTTGCGGCGCCTTTGGGAGTGTCGGGCCGTCCGTTCGAGGTAAGAGATAAGCGCGGATGACTATCTACGGAACTGTGATAATATGGATCGTATTTATCGATGAAGTGGATGGGTGATGCTGCCAAATCCGACGCTGGACCAATTGCAGGTCTTTCTCGCCGTGGCCGAAACGGGAAGCTTTTCCGCGGCCGCCCGCCGGCTCAACCGCGCGCAATCCGTCATCAGCTATACGATCGCCAATCTTGAGGCGCAGCTGGAAATGCCGCTCTTCGAGCGGTCCGGCTCGCGCCAGCCGAAGCTTTCGGAGGCGGGCAGGGCGATGCTGGAGGACGCGCGCCGCATCCTTTCCGACCTCGAAATCATGCGGGCGCGCGTCAAGGGCCTGAAGGCGGGGCTGGAGGCGGAAGTGGCGGTCGCGATCAGCGTCATGGTGCCGGCCGAGGTGATGGTCGAGGTGCTCAGCGAATTCCGCGAACGGTTTCCGTCGGTGTCGCTGCGGCTCGATGTCGGCGAACTGGGGGCGGTGATGGATCTGGTGCTCACCGGCCGGTCGACCATCGGCATCGGCGGCGCGGTCCTGAAGCAGGACGACGGGCTGGTGGCGGAGCGCATCGGCCAGTCCTTCATGGTGCCGGTCGCCGCCGCCGGTCATCCGCTGGCGAAGCATGACGGGCCGCTCAGCCTCTCCGACGTGCGCGAGGAGGTGCAGCTCGTCGTGACCGATGCCTCGGCGCTGACGAAGGGCAAGGACTTCAACGTGCTGTCCTACAAGACCTGGCGGGTCAACGACATCGCCACGAAACATTATCTGATCCGCAGCGGTCTCGGCTGGGGCGGCCTGCCGGTCTCGCTCGTGCGCAAGGACATGGAGGACGGCAGCCTCGTGCACCTCGATCTCGACGCCTACGAGCAGCGGGATTATCCGATCTACGCCATGCGCCGGCTGGCAAACCCGCCGGGGCCGGCGGCAGCCTGGATGATCGAGGCCTTTCGCTCACGTCTGGCGCGCTGCCCGACGCTTTCCGACATGCGGGCGGAACTCGGTGCGCCCGAAGCCGGCCAGCCTGTCGCCGCCGAGTGACAAGGGCCGGTCAGCGTCTCAGGACCGGCACCACATCCTTGTGGAAGAAGCGGAAATAGGAATTCACCTGCGCCGACGCGTTCGAATTCCTGGCGAACTCGACGCCGATGCGACCGCCGCGCGCCCAGCGCACCACGCCTTCGAGCTTGCCGAGGTCGTCGCATTCGATCACGACCTTGCTGCCCGCCGCACCATGGAACGGGCCGGAAAGCTCCACCGCGATCCCCGTGGACGAGAGATTGACGACGCGGACGACCGTTTCCTTGTTCAGATATTTCACGCGTCCGAATACACGGCACGGTCGTCTCGGTGAACCGCGGACGACGATGTTGAGATTGCCTGTCATCGGCATTCCTCCTTTCGACTTCAGACAATCCTAAAGGAGAATAGGTTGAGAAATTCTAAGCTTCGTCGCAAAAATTGTTTGCGACATCATGGTCCGACATTCGGGCGGTCGATGATTTCGCGAAGCGCGAAACTGGAATTGATCTTCACGACATGCGGAAGGGCCGAGAGCCAGTCGCGATGGATGCGTTCGTAGTCTTCCAGATCGCGGGCGGCGACGCGCAGGATATAGTCGTATTCTCCGGACATGAGGTAGCAGACGAGCACGTTCGGGCAGCGTTTCACCGCCGCTTCGAACTCCGCGAGCGTCTTGGCGAACTGGCCGGAGAGCGAGATGTGCACGATGGCGATCATCTTGTATTCGAGCGCCTTGGGCGACAGGCGGGCATGGTAGCCGCCGATCGTGCCGTTCTTTTCGAGGATGTCGAGCCGGCGCGAGCAGGCCGAGGCGGAGAGGCCGACCTTGGCGGCGAGATCGGCATTGGTGATCCTGGCGTTCTGTTGCAGGGCGCGCAGCATCGCAAGATCGATGGCATCGAGTATCGGCATTCGAAGATCCTTCGAATTCATTGTCGGTAACGCAATAATCTTCGAAAAGATGGCTCCGCGCAAATTCTCTTTGCAAGGACATTTCATTCCGTTGGTGATTGGATTTCTCCATTGTCGATCCGCGAAGCGGACGCAAAGGAGGAGAGAAAATCAGATGCGCGTCGGTTGCCCGAAGGAAATCAAGAATCACGAATATCGCGTCGGCCTGACACCGGCGGCGGTCCGAGAATATGTCGCGCACGGCCATGAAGTCTGGGTGGAGACCAAGGCCGGCGCCGGCATCGGCGCGGACGACGCGGCCTATGCGGCGGCGGGCGCGAAGATCGCGGCCTCGGCCAAGGATATTTTCGAGAAGTGCGACATGATCGTGAAGGTCAAGGAGCCGCAGCCTTCGGAGTGGGCTGAGCTTCGCGACGGGCAGATTCTCTATACCTACCTGCATCTCGCGCCCGACCCGGAGCAGACCAAGGGCCTGATCGGTTCCGGCGTGACGGCGGTGGCCTATGAGACGGTGACGGACGATCGCGGCGGCCTGCCGCTGCTCGCGCCGATGTCGGAAGTGGCGGGGCGGCTGGCGATCCAGGCGGGCGCCACGGCGCTGCAGAAGGCGAATGGCGGGCTCGGCATCCTGCTCGGCGGCGTGCCCGGCGTGCTGCCGGCGAAGGTCGCGATCATCGGCGGCGGCGTCGTCGGCCTGCATGCGGCGAGAATGGCGGCGGGCCTCGGCGCCGACGTCTGCATCCTCGACAGGTCGCTGTCGCGCCTGCGCCAGCTCGACGACATTTTCGCAGGCCGCATCCACACGCGCTATTCCAGCATCCAGGCGCTGGAGGACGAAGTCTTCGCCGCGGATCTCGTCATCGGCGCGGTGCTGATCCCCGGCGCCGCCGCGCCGAAGCTGGTGACGCGCGAAATGCTGACCGGCATGAAGAAGGGCTCGGTCATCGTCGACGTCGCGATCGATCAGGGCGGCTGCTTCGAGACCTCGCATGCCACGACCCATTCCGATCCGACCTACGAGGTCGAGGGCGTCGTGCATTATTGCGTGGCGAACATGCCGGGCGCCGTGCCGGTCACCTCCGCCCATGCGCTGAACAACGCGACGCTGCATTACGGCCTCGCGCTCGCGGACCGGGGCCTGCGCGCCATCGCCGAGGACAAGCATCTGCGCAACGGCCTCAACGTCCACAAGGGCCGCATCACCAATCGCCCGGTCGCCGAAGCGCTGGGTTACGAGATGCATGCGCCGGAAAGCGTGCTGAACGTCGCCTGATCCCCGGTCGGTGACATTTTGAGGCGTCGGGAGCGTCAGGCCCGGCGCCTTTTTTCATGGAGCGGTCTCGGTAAAGGCGGCTTCACATTCCATGCCGATTATGATCATTTTTGATCAGGAGGAGCGGGGATGAAGAAGACGCGCCTGGCGGATATCGCGAAGGAGGCGGGCGTTGGGCTGGCGACGGTGGAACGCGTGCTCAACGAGCGGGGCAACGTCCGGCCGAAGACGGCGGAGAAGGTGGTGCTTGCCGCCAAGCGGCTCGGTTACCAGCGCCTGATCCCGAACCTCTATCGCGGCTCGATCCGCATCGAAGTCGTCATGGTGCGGCCGGAGACGCCGTTTTTCGGCAGGCTCAACCGCGCCTTCGAGCGCATTTCGGCGTCGCTCGACAATTCGATCACGGTGAACCGCACCTTCGTCGAGGAGAGCGACCCGAAGAAATTCGCCGCCCATATCCTCAATCCGAACATTCGCCGGCATGGCCTGATCGTGGTCGCGGTCGATCATCCGCAGATCGCCGAGAGCCTGCGCGAGCTGCGCGCGGCCGGCATCGAGGTGGTGCAGATCGTCTCCTATACCGGTGGCGGCGGCGTCTTCGTCGGCATCGACAATTATGCGGCCGGGCGCACGGCGGGCTTCTACATGTCGGGGATGCTGCGGCGGGCGGAGGGAACCGTCGTCGCCGTCTGCCATAGTTGGGCCTACAAGATCCACAAGGAGCGCATTCGCGGCTTTTCCGATCATTTCGCGGCGCAGGGCAATGCCGGGCTTGCCTTTGCCGAGGTCCTGTTCGGGCGCGACGACGAGGTGCGGACGGCGGAGCTTCTGGCCGAGACGCTGCGGCGGGAGAAGGGCATCGTCGGCATCTACAATGCCGGCGGCGCGAACCGGGGTGTCGCCTCCGTCCTCCAGCGCTTGCCGGAGGCGGCAAGGCGGGAGATCGTCTGGGTCGCCCATGAACTGAACGACGAGACAAGGCGCTTTCTGAAGGCGGGGCTGATGACGCTGGTGCTCGACCAGGCGCCGGAAACCCAGGCCCGGCGCGCGCTCGATACGGTCCTCTATCGTCTCGGCGTCATCGCCGTCGAGCCGGTGGCGGATGCAGTGCCGTTTCTCACCTATACCGCCGAGAATATCGGCTGAGTTACGCCGCGACGCGCGCCCACAAATCCTCGATCATCTGCTTCATCATGAGGGATTCCTCCCAGCGGTCGGTCGAGTCCTCGCCGTCGCGGCCGGTGATGGCATAGGGCTTCGGCCCGAGCTCGCAGGTGAAGGTGAGGGTATCGGATGCGCCCGCGCGGCGGCGCCAGCTTCGGAAGCCGTATTCCCACCAGCCGAGGAAGAGATCGACCCAGGGCTTGTGATGGGGGAAGGAGATTTCGATCTGGACCTGTTCGCGCGACGCGACGCGTCCGTGGAAAGCCCATGAACTGTCCAGTATCCGGTGAATGAGGGCATGGTTCTCGTCGGAGACCGGCCAGGCGAATTCCCGCCCGACGAGGAAATGGGAGAGATCGCCGAGCAGTTTCAGGTCCGGCAGCCGGTCGAGCAGGTCGAGGGTGAAGAAGAGGTCGGTCGTCATCCGGTCGCGATGGGTCTCGACATAGACCGGAATGCCCGTTTCCTCGGCAAGCCGCTGCCAGCCCTCCAGCAGCGGAATGCAATCCTCGATGCGCCGCAGCCGCACGTCGGGCTGGAGGGCGAGGTGGTGCACGCCGAATTCGGCCGCCGTTTCGAGCGCCGGCTTGAGGTCGTCCACCGTCTGCGGAAAACACTGGCCCTCGACCTGAAGCCCATGGGGCTTGAGCAGCCCGCTCACGCGGCGGGCGACGTCACGATCGTACCAGTGCGTGCTGATGCCGCCGAAGCCGGCGGCGGCGATCTTTTCCACGCTCTCTTCCAGCGCGAGTTCCGGCCGTATCGCGCTGCGCCGCTCCATGGCCCAGAGCGACTGAAAGATAACGAGGTTCTGCATGACGCCTCCCGAGCGAGCTTACGGGCGGATCATCGCGCGATTCCGCGCGCGCGGCGAGGGGCGGCTTGAGGTTTTTTGATCAAAGCATTCGCGGACGCTGTTTTCCGCGCCCGGTAACTGTTGAGAACGGCCGACGGGGCCGTTTGTCACTGGGAGGTGATCATGCTGAAGCTTTTATCCGCAAGCGCGCTGGCGCTCGTGCTGTCGTCTCAGGCCCATGCCGCCGAGCGCATCGGTGTGTCGATGGGTTTCCTGTCCACCAATTTCCAGACGCTGATCGTGAACGGCATGCAGGACTATGCGAACTCCATCGGCGTCGAGCTGCAGACGGAGGATGCGGCCAACGACGTGAACAAGCAACTGGACTCGGTTAGGAATTTCGCCGCCGCCGGCGTGTCGGCCATCATCGTCGATCCGGTGGATTCGGATGGAACGCCCGCGCTCAGCAAGATCGCTGCCGATGCGGGCATTCCGCTGATCTACGTCAACATCCAGCCGACCGACCTGTCGACGCTCGGCGAGAAGCAGGCATTCGTCGGTTCCAACGAGGTCGAGTCGGGAACGCTGCAGGCGAAGGAGGTCTGTCGCCTGCTTGGCGGCAAGGGCGATATCGCCGTCATGATCGGCGACCTGACCAGCCAGGCCGCCCGCCAGCGCACCGCCGACATTCACGACGTGCTGAAGACGCCGGAATGCAGCGGCATGAAAGTGGTGCAGGAGCAGGTGGCGAACTGGGGCCGGGTCGAGGGCGCCGATCTTGTCTCCAACTGGCTGACCTCCGGGCTGAAATTCGACGCGGTGATCGCCAACAACGACGAAATGGCGCTCGGCGCGGTCGCGGCGATCAAGAATTCCGGCGGCTCGACGGGCAATATCCTCGTGGCGGGGATCGACGCGACACCGGACGCCCTCAAGGCGATGCGCGCCGGCGACCTCAAGGTCACCGTCTTTCAGGATGCCAAGGGGCAGGGCAAGGGCGCGATCGACACCGCGCTGAAGGCGGTCAAGGGCGAGACGATCGACAAGCAGGTCTGGATTCCGTTCCAGCTCGTGACCGAGAAGAACCTCGCCGATTTCGACCATCTCAACTGAGCGATTTCCTTATCGTCGCTCGTGGAAAGCGGCCGCGGCACTTCGGTGCGGCGGCCGCTTTTTTGCGTTCGGCTCGCGGCCGGCTTGAGGTTTTTTGATCAAAACCGGCCTGTCCTTTCCGGCCGCCGCTGCGGACAATACGGCTCAAGAAATCTTCTGCATCGGGGAGGCTCAATCATGATGGACGACATGCTCTACGGCACGCGCGACAAGCGCGGCGACTGGAAGCCGAACAAGCTTCTGCAATATCCGCCGGTCTTCGTGTGGCCGGCGCGGCCGGTCGCCTTTCTCAAGTGGTTCTTCGGCTATCCGGGCTATCTGATGCCGTGGAACCTCGTCTATGCGGGCGTCGCCACGCTGCTCTGGTTCTACGCGACGCCGTCGATGGAAACGATGAAGACGCTTTCCATCGGCTGGATCGCCTATCTGTTCTTCAGGAACGCCGCCCTCGTTTTCGTCTTCTTCGGCGCGTTTCACCTGCGGCTCTACATGCAGAAGGGCCAAGGCACGAGCTTCAAATACAATGGCAAATGGCCGTCGAAGAACAATGCGGCCTTCCTCTTCGGCAACCAGACCGTCGATAATCTCATCTGGACCTTCGCCAGCGCCGTGCCGCTCTGGACCGTCTTCGAGGTCCTGACGCTCTGGGCCTTTGCCAACGGCTTCATCCCTTACGTCGATTTCGCGGCCCATCCGGTCTACTGCGCCGTGGTCATGCTTTTGATCCCGGCCTTCCGCGACCTGCATTTCTATCTCGTCCACCGCCTGATCCACTGGCCGCCGCTCTACCATGCGGTTCACAAGCTGCATCACAACAACGTCAATCCCGGTCCGTGGTCGGGGCTTGCCATGCATCCGGTCGAGCATCTCCTCTATTTCTCCGGCGTGCTGATCCACTGGATCGTGCCGTCGAACCCGATCCATGCGCTGTTTCACCTGACCCATGCAGCCCTTGCGCCGGCGCCGGGCCATGCCGGCTTCGACAAGATCGTGATCGGGGAGGAGACGGCGATCGATACCCACGCCTACGACCATTACCTCCACCACAAGTTCTTCGAGTGCAATTACGCCGACGGCGTGATCCCGCTCGACAAGTGGTTCGGCACCTTCCACGACGGTTCGAAGGAGGCCGAGGACCGCATGAACAAGCGTTTTCTGGAGCGGGCGAAGCGGTTTGCGGAGAAGAAGGCGAAACGCGCCGAGGCCGCCGGCTAGCGTCGGAAGCCGTTCGTATGAAGATGTGTCCGCTTCGTCCAGGGAGCGGACATTTTGCGTTTCAGTCCCGGCTGCAATAAGGCGGGCTTATCGCCGCAATCAGTAAATCCAACTTAAATTTATGACATGCTTTTGCTATAGCAACGGGCGGAGGTGAGAGGCGGCCGCGCCGGCGCTTCGTCACCATACCGGCCGGAAAGGCCGGCCGCATGGATCACGTAACCACAACGGGAGAGTACAATGGATACCAAAGCCGACAACGCAGGCAAATGTCCTGTCGCGCACGCGCATACGGCGCACGGCGTTCGGTCGAACCGCGACTGGTGGCCGAACCAGCTGAACCTGAAGATCCTCCATCAGAACTCCTCCCTGTCCGATCCCATGGGCAACGGCTTCAATTACGCCGAAGAGTTCAAAAAGCTCGACCTTGAGGCCCTGAAGAAGGACCTGACCGCGCTGATGACCGACTCTCAGGAGTGGTGGCCGGCGGACTTCGGCCACTACGGCCCGCTCTTCATCCGCATGGCCTGGCACAGCGCCGGCACCTACCGCACCGGCGACGGCCGCGGCGGCGCAGGCGCCGGCCAGCAGCGTTTCGCGCCGCTCAATAGCTGGCCGGACAACGTCAACCTCGACAAGGCCCGCCGCCTGCTCTGGCCGATCAAGCAGAAATACGGCAACCGGATTTCCTGGGCCGACCTTATGATCCTCACCGGCAACGTCGCGCTGGAATCGATGGGCTTCAAGACCTTCGGCTTCGGGGGCGGCCGCCCCGACGTGTGGGAGCCGGAAGAGGACGTCTACTGGGGCGCTGAAGAGACCTGGCTCGGCGAAAAGCGCTATACCGGCGAACGCGACCTGGAAAACCCGCTCGCCGCCGTGCAGATGGGCCTCATCTACGTCAATCCGGAAGGCCCGGACGGCAATCCCGACCCGCTCGCCTCCGCCCGCGACATCCGCGAAACCTTCGCCCGCATGGGCATGAACGACGAGGAAACCGTCGCCCTCATCGCCGGCGGCCACACCTTCGGCAAGACGCATGGTGCGGGCGACGCCGCCCATGTCGGTCCCGAGCCTGAAGCGGCCGGCATCGAGCAGCAGGGCCTCGGCTGGGCCAGCACCTACGGTTCGGGCAAGGGCGGCGACGCGATCGGCAGCGGCCTGGAAGTCACCTGGACCTCGACGCCGACCAGGTGGAGCAACAACTTCTTCTGGAACCTCTTCGGCTACGAATGGGAACTGACGAAGAGCCCGGCCGGCGCGCATCAGTGGACGACGAAGAACGGCGCCGGCGCCAACACGATCCCGGACGCGCACGACAAGTCCAAGCGCCACACGCCGACCATGCTCACCAGCGACCTGGCGCTCCGCGTCGATCCGGCCTACGAGAAGATCTCGCGCCATTTCTTCGAAAACCCGGATGCGTTCGCCGATGCCTTCGCCCGCGCCTGGTTCAAGCTGACGCACCGCGACATGGGTCCGCGCGCCCGCTACCTCGGCCCGGACGTTCCGTCCGAAGAACTGATCTGGCAGGACCCGATCCCGGCCGTCGATCATGTCCTGATCGACGAGCAGGATGCCGAAAGCCTCAAGGCCAAGATCCTGGCTTCCGGCCTGACGATCCCGCAGCTCGTCTCCACCGCCTGGGCATCCGCCTCGACCTTCCGCGGCTCCGACAAGCGGGGCGGCGCGAACGGCGCCCGCGTCCGCCTGGCGCCGCAGAAGGACTGGGAGGTCAACCAGCCGGCCCAGCTCGCGACCGTGATCGAAACGCTTGAAGGCATCCAGAGCGCGTTCAACGCGGCGCAGACCGGGGCCAAGAAGGTTTCGCTCGCCGACCTGATCGTTCTCGCCGGCGCTGCCGCCGTCGAAAAGGCGGCCGCCAATGCCGGCCATCCGGTCGCGGTTCCCTTCGCGCCGGGCCGTACCGACGCGACGCAAGAGCAGACGGATGTCGAGACCTTCGCCGTGCTCGAGCCGATCGCCGACGGCTTCCGCAACTACCAGAAGGGCGAATACAGCCTTTCGCCGGAAGAGCTGCTGATCGACAAGGCACAGCTCCTGACGCTGACCGCGCCGGAAATGACGGTTCTCGTCGGCGGCATGCGCGTGCTGAACGCCAATGCCGGGCAGAGTCAGCACGGCGTCTTCACCAAGCGTCCGGAAGCGCTCACCAACGACTTCTTCGTCAACCTGCTCGACATGGGCACGGAGTGGAAGGCGACGGCGGGCTCGAAATACGTCTTCGAAGGACGCGACCGCGCCACCGGTGAAGTCAAGTGGACCGGCACCCGCGTCGACCTCGTTTTCGGCTCGAACTCGCAGTTGCGCGCGCTTGCCGAAGTCTACGCCCAGAACGACGCGAAGGAAAAGTTCGTGAAGGACTTCGTCGCGGCCTGGACGAAGGTGATGAACGGCGACCGTTTCGATCTCAACTGATCGAAAGCCGAAGACGCGATAGCGTCTGAAACGAAAACGTCCGGGCGGAGCCGAATACTCCGCCCGGACGTTCTTTTTTAAAGGTACCGCGATCTCAGCTCCTCAGGCCCGGCGCCTCCTGGCCGGTGCGGGCGACGTATTCGGTGTAGCCGCCGCCATACTGGTGGATGCCTTCCGGCGTCAGTTCGAGCACGCGGTTGGAAAGCGCTGCGAGAAAGTGCCGGTCGTGCGAGACGAAGAGCATCGTGCCTTCGTATTCGGACAGAGCCTTGATCAGCATTTCCTTGGTGTCGAGGTCGAGGTGGTTGGTCGGTTCGTCCAGCACGAGCAGGTTCGGCGGGTCGAACAGCATCTGCGCCATCACCAGCCGCGCCTTCTCGCCGCCGGAGAGCACCCGGCACTTCTTCTCCACATCGTCGCCGGAAAAGCCGAAGCAGCCGGCGAGTGCCCGAAGCGGCGCCTGGCCGGATTGCGGAAAACAGTCGCTCAGCCACTCCAGCACGGTGCGGTCGCCGTCGAGCACGTCCATGGCGTGCTGGGCGAAATAACCCATCTTGACGCTGGCGCCGAGCGCCACGCTGCCCCGGTCGGGGTCGGCGGCACCCGCCACCAGCTTCAGGAGCGTGGATTTTCCGGCGCCGTTGATGCCCATGATGCACCAGCGCTCCTTGCGCCGGACCATGAAGTCCAGCCCCTCGTAGATGGTCCGGCTGCCGTAGGTCTTGTGGACGTTCTTGATGCTGATCACGTCTTCGCCGGAGCGCGGCGCGGGCAGGAAATCGAAGGCGACCGTCTGCCGGCGCTTCGGCGGCTCGACGCGGTCGATCTTTTCCAGCTTCTTCACGCGGCTCTGCACCTGTGCGGCATGGGAGGCGCGCGCCTTGAAGCGCTCGATGAACTTGATTTCCTTGGCGAGCATCGCCTGCTGGCGCTCGAACTGCGCCTGCTGCTGCTTCTCGTTCTGCGCGCGCTGCTGCTCGTAAAAGGCATAGTCGCCGGAATAGCTGGTCAGCGTGCCGCCGTCGATCTCGATCACCTTGGTCACGATGCGGTTCATGAACTCGCGGTCGTGCGAGGTCATCAGCAGCGCGCCGTCGTAGTTCTTCAGGAACTCTTCCAGCCAGATCAGGCTTTCGAGGTCGAGATGGTTGCTCGGCTCGTCGAGCAGCATCACGTCCGGGCGCATGAGGAGGATGCGGGCGAGCGCCACGCGCATCTTCCAGCCGCCCGACAGCTTGCCGACGTCGCCGTCCATCATCTCCTGGCTGAAGCTCAGGCCCGCCAGCACCTCGCGGGCGCGGCCGTCGAGCGCGTAGCCGTCCAGCTCCTCGAAGCGCGCCTGCACCTCGCCGTAGCGCTCGATGATCTCGTCCATGCGGTCGGCCTGGTCGGGATCGATCATGGCCGCCTCCAGCTCGCGCAGCTCGGCGGCGACGATGCTGACGGGGCCGGCGCCGTCCATGACTTCGGCGACGGCGCTGCGGCCTTCCATCTCGCCGACGTCCTGGTCGAAATAGCCGATGGTCACGCCCTTTTCGACGGCGACCTGGCCTTCGTCGGGAAGCTCGCCCTGCGCGATCATGCGGAAGAGCGTCGTCTTGCCGGCGCCGTTCGGCCCGACGAGGCCGACCTTCTCGCCCTTGTTGAGCGCGGCCGACGCTTCGAGGAAGAGAAGCCGGTGGCTGTTCTGCTTGGTGATATTCTCGATGCGGATCATGGGTGCACTCGGCGATAGGGGGATGCGTTCCCGGCTGATGCAGGATCAGGGCCGCCAACGTCAAGCGCGAATTCGAGGAACACTCAGGGCGCTGCGCCGTTTTCTTAATCGGAGAACGAAGATGGCACACGGCTTTTGGAAACATCCGGTCATACTCGAAGTTCACGGCATCGGCCGTTACCGCACCATCATGAGCACGGCGGAGGCGATCGAATGCCTGATGGACGATTGGCTGTTCGACGGCGGCGAGCTTTACGAGCTGGCCTTCGCAACCTGCCTGCTCGCGCGGGAACGGCGGATCGACCATGAGTTCGCGCGGGCGCATTTCATCCAGGCGGCGCAGGAGGCCGGCATCTATGTCGTGCCGGAAGAATGCTACGGCATTGCCGCCGCCGGCGGCCGCGCGAGCCATCTTCACGTCAATTGAAAGGCGATCACGATGAACATGGTTCCCGGCAAGCCCTGGCTCCGGCCCGTGAAGCTTGCGCTTTACGGCGACGGCAAATACCGGACCGTCGCCAACACGCGCGAGGCGGTCGAATGCCTGATGAAACACTGGCCGGGGACGCGCGGGCAGGCCTATCGCGTGGCGCTGCAGACCTGCGCCGACGTGATGGACGGCCGTATGGGGCCGGATTCCGCCCGCGACGCCTTCCGTCGCGCCGCGGAAGAGGCGGCGATCGAGGTCATTCAATAAAGGCCCGGAACGAGCCGCCATGTCCTTTGGCGGTAGGCGGCGTATTCGTCACCGAATTGCGACAGCAGCAGCGCCTCTTCGGCGCGCATCCGCGCGATCAGCGGCGGGATCATCGCCACCGTCAGAAGCACGCCGGCGAGGGAGCGGAAGGCGAGCGCCCAGCCGAGCGTGCTGACGATGAGCCCGAGATAGCTCGGATTGCGGATGCGGCCATAGATGCCGGTCGTCACCAGCGTATGCCCCGGCTGGATCGCGACCAGCCCGCTGAAGCGGCGGCCGAGCACGAAGACCGGCCACAGCCGCAAGGCCCCGCCGAGGGCGAAGAGCACGACGCCGGTCCAGCGCATGCCATCGCCGCCGATCGTCCAGATATCCAGGCGGTCGGTGAGGGCAGGGACGTAGCCGAGAAGCAGGCCAATAGTGCTGAAGACGGCCAGCACCCAGCGGTTCGAGCGGTCCTCGCGCTCGCCGGTGCTGAGGTTCCCTTGCGTGAACATCGCGCCGACGGTCAGAGCCACCAGCACGAGGGTCAGCGCGACGAATGCCGGATGGGCGAAGAATGCGCCCACCCCGCCCCATCCCGCAATGGCGAGACCCAGGTAGAGAACGACCGCCGCTATCGAGGCCAGGGCCAATTCGGACGTCCGCATAGGCAGGCTCCGCCCGTCATGCCGCCGTCAGCCGAAGGCGAACCGGCGCAGCCTTGCCAGGAAGCCGACGCGCGGCGGCGCCAGGAGCGTGCGGATATGCCGCGCCGCCGAAGCCGCAGGCACCGTCGCCCCGAAATGGCAATAGCAGATGATCTCGTGGAGCTGGCCGTCTTCCAGGTCGAAGAACCGTCTTGCCTCGCCGTAGGTGTCGTCGCTCAAGCCCGCGGCGCGCAGAACGGGATCGCTGAAAGCAACCGAAAGCGGCGAATGATCGCTGCGCATGGCAGCGCGAATGTCAGCCGCCTGATATTCGGTCTGGTGCAAAGTCGATAGATGCCAATGAGGGTTTCGCTCCAGGAGTTCCGCCCAGCGGACAAGCCGCTCGCTCCGGGACATCGTGCGAGCCTGATGAGGCTCGACCTCTGCGACGGTCCGCAATTCATCGAGTGTATGATACTTCATCTTGGACTCCGTTCAGACGTTGGTTGCTGTGCCCATGCCTCGCGGTCCCTCGGCAATCGTGACTCCGCCTTGCGCAGATGTCCAATCACGATCGGCAACAGGGCGGGTCCCCTGGAAAGACGAAGCGCCGGATCAGCCCTTCGCAACGGCCGCGACGGCGTCCTCCTTCTCCTCCTCCTCGATTGGCCGGCCGAGGACCAGCGCGTCGCGGACGACAGGGCCGAGCCGCTGGCGGTAGACGGCGTCGGGCTGCACGCCGAGGGCGTCGAGCGTCTTGCTGAAAAAGCAGCGCACGGCGGCAGCCGCCGTGACGTCGAAGATTTCCGTGTCGGTGAGGCCGTGATGGCGAAGGCCTTCGACATCCTCGCGCGTGACGGAATTGGCATCGCGCACGACCTTCACGGCAAAGGCCATGATCGCCCTTTCGCAGTCCTCGATCGGCGCGCGCTCGGGCGTTTCGACCGTCGCCACCAGCTCCATCGGGGTCATCTCGTCGCGCAGCAGGATCGATCCATGCGCCAGCAGGCAATAGGAGCTTTTCAGCTCCTTCGCGGCGGCGAGCGTCACCAGCTCGTAGCGGCGCGCGCTCATGTTCGCCCTGATTTCGGAAAGCAGCGCGTCCCAGGCTTCCATCACCGGCGGCCTATGGGCGAAGAGCTTGTGCATGTTCGGCAGGTAGCCGTGCGAGGCGGCGGCGGTGGTGAACATCGCCTCCACCGTCTCGTCTGTCTGCGGGGGAACCTCGATGAAGGCCATGGCCTCTCTCCTTCCTGCGCGCCGATGCTAGCGCATAAGCGGGAAAATCGGAACCGAATTGGGAGAGGATGGGCACGTTCCCTCTCCCCGTCAAAACCGGGAGAGGGCCAAGGTGAGGGGCAGAGGTGAACTCTGGCCGCTTAATGGTTGTCGCGCGGAATGCCCTTGGTCTGGGCGATGCGCTGGTACTTGACGGCAGGTTCCAGCACGGCGCCGGTTTCCATCTGGCCGACGTAGCTGCGCTGGATTTCCTGCCAGGGCGTCTGGCTTTCCGGATAGTGGTAGCCGCCGGCTGCCTGGAGCGTCCGGTGGCGTTCGGCCAGTTCCTCGGCGCCGATCAGGATGTCGGCGGTGCCCTTCTTCAGGTCGATGCGGACCTGGTCGCCCGTCTGCAGCACGGCAAGGCCGCCGCCTGCCGCGGCTTCCGGCGAGGCGTTGAGGATCGAGGGCGAGCCGGAGGTGCCGGACTGGCGGCCGTCGCCGATGCAGGGCAGGGACGAGATGCCCTGCTTCAGGAGGTAGTCCGGCGCGCGCATGTTGACGACTTCGGCAGCGCCCGGATAGCCGATCGGGCCTGCGCCGCGCATGAAGAGGATTGTCTGGCCGTCGATCGCCAGCGAAGGATCGTCGATGCGGGCATGGTAATCCTCCGGCCCGTCGAAGACGACGGCGCGGCCGACGAAGGCTTCCGGATCGTTCGGGTTGGAGAGATAGCGGTCGCGGAACTCCTTGGAGATCACGCTGGTCTTCATGATCGCGGAGGAGAAGAGGTTGCCCTTGAGCACGCGGAAGCCCGCGCGTTCCTTGAGCGGCCGGTCGAACGGGCGGATGACCTTGTCGTCCTCGATGGTCGCGGAGGTGTAGTTCTCGCCGACCGTCTTGCCGTTGACGGTCATGGCGCCGGTGTTGATCAGGTCGTGCTTGATCAGCTCGCCCATGACCGCCGGAACGCCGCCGGCATGGTAATAGTCCTCGCCGAGATATTCGCCGGCCGGCTGCAGGTTGACGAGCAGCGGGATTTCCTCGCCATAGGTCTGCCAGTCGTCGACCGTCAGCTCGACGCCGATGTGGCGGGCGAGCGCGTTGAGGTGGATCGGCGCGTTGGTGGAGCCGCCGATCGCGGAATTGACGCGGATCGCGTTGATGAAGGCGTCCTTGGTCAGGATGTCGGAGGGCTTCAGGTCCTCGCGGACCATCTCGACGATGCGCAGGCCGGTCTCATAGGAGATTTCCTGGCGGTCGCGGTAGGGCGCGGGAATGGCGGCCGCGCCTGGCAACTGCATGCCGAGCGCTTCGGCGAGCGAGTTCATCGTCGTCGCCGTGCCCATGGTGTTGCAATAGCCGGTGGAGGGGGCCGAGGAGGCGACGAGCTTGACGAAGCCCTGATAGTCGATCTCGCCGCGCGCCATCATCTCGCGGGCCTTCCAGACGATGGTGCCGGAGCCGGTGCGCTCGCCGCGGAACCAGCCGTTCAGCATCGGGCCGACCGAAAGGGCGATCGCCGGAATGTTGACGGTGGCCGCGGCCATCAGACAGGCCGGCGTCGTCTTGTCGCAGCCGATGGTGAGCACGACGCCGTCGAGCGGATAGCCGTAAAGCACCTCGACGAGGCCGAGATAGGAGAGGTTGCGGTCAAGCCCGGCGGTCGGGCGCTTGCCGGTTTCCTGGATCGGATGGACGGGGAATTCGATGGCGATGCCGCCGGCGTCGCGGATGCCTTCGCGCACGCGCTTGGCAAGCTCCAGATGATGGCGGTTGCAGGGCGACAGGTCCGAGCCCGTCTGCGCGATGCCGATGATCGGGCGGCCCGACTGCAGCTCCTCCTGGCTGAGCCCGAAGTTCATGTAGCGCTCCAGATAGAGCGCGGTCATATCCGGATTGTGCAGGTTGTCGAACCAGGCTTTCGACCGCAGCGGGCGGTCTGGCAGGCCGGCCTTGTCTTGCGGATTGGCGGGAGCAGGGGTTTTGCGGTCCATGGCTTCGATTCCACACGTTGAGGGAACAATCTCAACGGTCTAGCCGATCGCAAACCGAATGTATAATCAGTGTTTTGCATTACGATATATCAAAAACAGAATATCAGCGGCGATCCTCATACCAGAGACCGGCGGTTAGGGCGGCGAAACGGCCTTTCGGCGGCAAATTTCGCCTGTAGTATTCGGCTAGTACCCACCCTTTGCCGGCCTTTGCTACTGTTTTTCATGGTTGGTACACGGGAGGATATCATGCCAGCACCCAAGATTCTGATGATCACCGGCGACTTCACCGAAGACTACGAAACCATGGTGCCGTTCCAGACGCTGCTTGCGTGCGGCTATACGGTTCATGCGGTCTGCCCCGGCAAGACGGCGGGCCAGACGGTCGCGACCGCCATCCACGATTTCGAAGGCGACCAGACCTATTCGGAAAAGCGCGGCCATAATTTCGCGCTCAACGCCACCTTCGAAAGCGTCCGCGCCGAGGATTACGACGCGCTCGTCATTCCGGGCGGCCGCGCGCCGGAATATCTTCGCCTCAATCCCGACGTCCTCAAGGCCGTGCGTCACTTCTTCGAGGCCGAAAAGCCGGTCGCCGCCATCTGCCACGGCGCGCAGCTTCTTGCCGCCGCCGGCGTGCTCAAGGGCCGCACCTGCTCGGCTTATCCCGCCTGCCGCCCCGAAGTGGAGCTTGCCGGCGGTATCTATGCCGATATCGCCATCAGCGACGCCGTTTCGGACGGCAATCTGGTGACGGCGCCGGCCTGGCCCGCCCATCCGGCATGGCTCAGCCAATTCATGGCTGTGCTCAATGCCGCAGCGGTGCTAAAAACGGACGCAGCCTGATCGTCGGGAGGGAGGATCGGATGTGCGAGCTGTTCATCAAGGCGGATGCCAAACTCTGGGAAAGCACCACGCGGTCTTTGCGGATCGACGGCATGGTGACGAGTGTGCGGCTGGAAAACTTCTTCTGGTCGAAGCTTGAGGAGATTGCGCGCCGCGACGGGATGAACGTCGTGCAACTGATCACCCGGCTGCATCATGAATCGATCGATGCGGGCCACGATCTCGGCAACTTCACCTCGTTCCTGAGGGTCTGCTGCGCCCGCTATCTCGATCTGCAGCTTGCCGGCGATATCCCCGCCGACGTCTCGCAGCCGATCGCCGGGCTGAACGCGCCGGCGATCCTGGTGCGCGAGCGGCAGAAATATCACTGATCGCTCGAAGACCGCCCCGCAGGGCACTGAAAACGAAAGAGAAAAGTGGCACGCCCTAGGGTTCAGCCATTATCAAACCATTTCAACGGGTTGGATTGGCTACCCCCGCAAAACCCTGCCTTTGATGCAAAAAGGCTTTTTCCCGGATTGTCTAACCGCTTTTCGGCCTTCAGCGGGGGCCGTCCATGACCGTCATGATACCTTGGAAGATCGCCGCCGCGCAATCCGGCAGGCGGGCCGCTGACAAGCTCTTTGAGCGAGACGGCAGACCTTCCGACGCCCGCGTGAAATCCATCCTCACGGCCATCTGCACCGGCCTCGCCGAGCTTATGCTTGAGGACGGGCAGGAAGATGCGGCGATTGAAAATGCCGCCGCCATGATGGCGGATGCCTTCCTTGAGCGCATCATGATCTTGGAAACTGCCCGCATTCTCGACTGAAAATGAAAAATCCCCCGAGGGTGCCCACCACCGGGGGATTTCGCCAAGGAGGCAGCAAGGGGAACGAGTTGTCGATGAAACGTGCCACGCCGGAGGGCGTCCTTGCACGGTCAATCTACCATCGTTCCCCGGCTCCGCAATCGACACATTCCGAAGTGGACCGCAGCATGACCCACGACCCCAATTCTTTCCCCTTGCACGACCTTGCCGATTTCAAGGCGTGGCAGTTGCAGGAACCGAACGCCGCGAAGCTCTTGAAGGAAATCATCCACCGTTGGCGGGGATCGTCCGCCCGCGTGCGCGGCGATACCGACAAGTGGGCAGTCTATCACGTTGACCAGTGGGCGGAATGGACCGGCCTTTCTCGTAAGCAGACGAAGACCGCATTGGGCATTCTCGAATTGGATGGCCTTATCGTGCGCAGCTATCACAAGTTCAACGGTCCCGGCGTTTTCCTCTATGTCAAGCCGACCAGACTTGCGCTCAAATACATGGGCAGGCCGCAGGATTTGGCACGTCTGGACAGCAAAACCGCCCTAGCCGATGCACCTGACAAGGAACCGAAGCTTGCTCCCGACAAGGGACCAGACGGAGGGCCAGACGGGGGACCAGACGATTACACTTCCTTTCCTTCTCTCCTACATTCCAACTCTCCTACGACCCTACAGGCTCCCCCGCACACGTGCGAGGAAGGGAAAGGAAAGGCCGGGGAGAATGCGGGCGTGAAGAAAAAGCTCAAGGTGAAGAGCAATCCGAAGCCTGCCCCGGAAGACGATTTTGAACAGCAGTATGCAGCCTTCAAGGCGAAGCAGACGGAAAAGACGCTGAAGCACTTCCCGAAGCTGAAGGGGCCGCATGAGGCGAAGGTGAAGCACCCCGCCGATTGCTTCCCGAACTGGACCGGCTATTCCGTGGAAGTTCAGGCGAAGCTCTATGCCCGATATGAGCTATATGTGAAGAACTACAACGAAGCTGCCAAGGCGAAGGCAACCGGCTTCGGGAAAAGCTACGTCGCCACCGTGGACCTGTCCGAAGAAGAGATAGAAGCGGGCTATCAGGCGGCAATGGTCGCGAACACGGAGTGGCTGGAAAATAGCGGCTTGTGACCCGGACGCGCCAGTGTGCCACCACCGACCACCCTTGTAGACCGTCCGGGAAATGTGAGTAAATTCCAATGCCACGAAACACCGGGATCGTGGCATGTGGCCTTTCAGCAGATCGAAGACAGAGACAACGGCGGACGCCGCGCAGGAAACGCGCAGCCTTGCCGATCCCAGCTTTGAGGACTTCGGCGTCTTCGGCGTCGTGCCGACCGCCGCAGGCGTCAACGTCTCCCCGTCATCGGCCACCCGCTGCACCGCTGTCCGCGCCGCCGTCGCTGCCCTGTCAGAACCGTGCGGGCATCTTCCACTAGGCGTTTACCGGCGCGGGGAGAACGGCGCTCATGAGCCTGACCTGAACCATTCCGTTGCCCGCCTTCTGTCCGGTGCGGCAAACCCGTGGACCACCGCCCAGCAGTTCCGGGAACAGCTTGTCCGTGATGCTCTGCTTCATGGTGACGGCTTCGGATACATCGTCCGCGACGGCAGCGAGACGCCCCGCGAGCTTCACCTCCTCAAGCCGGGTTCCGTATCCATCTCCGAAGACCTGACCACGGCGGAACCTGTCTACCGTGTCAGCGCCCAGAACGGCGCAATCAACGGCATCGTCCCCCGCACGAACATCATCCATTTGCGGGGACCGCTCGCCGCCGATGGCATCCGGGGCGTCTCCCCGGTCTACGAATGCCGCGAAGCCATTGCGCTCGCCCTTCAGCTTGAGGGCCATGCTTCCCGGCTCTTCGGCAAGGGCGCTCGCCCTTCCGGTATCCTGACCTTCCCGCGCCCCCTGAAGCCAGAAGCCGCCCAGCGCGTCAACAAGGCGTTCACGTCCGCCCATAGCGGCGGCAACAGCGGCGGCGTGGCCATCATTGACGATGACGGCAAGTTCCAAGCCCTGACCCTGAACAGCGTGGACAGCCAGTTCCTTGAGCTTCGCCAGTTCGCGGTTGCCGAGATCGCACGCGCCTTCCGCGTCCCGCCGATCTTCATTCAGGACTTCGGGCGGGCCACATGGTCCAACTCTTCCGAAATGGGCCGCATGTTCCTGTCCTACAGCCTTGACCCGTGGTTGACCCGGCTCGAAGGCGAGTTCGCCCTGAAGCTCCTGACCGACGAAGAGCGCGAACAGCTTTTCCTCGAATACGACACCGACGACATCACCGCCGCCGACACTTCCGCCCGTGCAACCGCTTACAGCCAGTTCCGGGCGGCGGGCGTCTATACCAGCAACGAGCTTCGCCGCCTTGAGAACCTGCCCCCGATGGCAGGCGGCGACACGCTGGCGAACCCCTATGTGCAATCCGGCAACGGGGGCACCACCAATGAATGAGGCTCCCGCCTTCCGCGCATTCTTCGGGGACGCCGAACGCGATTTCCGCTTGCCCGCCGAGCTTGTGCTTGAGCTTGAGCGTGTCACCGGGGCGGGCATCGCCGGTCTTTATCGCCGCTTCGCCTCCCTCGATTTCCGCCATGCCGAGCTTCTGGCCGTGATCCGGCTGGGGCTTATCGGCGGCGGCGAAAGTCCGCAGCGTGCGGCTGACCTTGTTGCCGCCTACGTCACCCCGCGCCCGATCATGGAAGTTCTTCCCTTCGCGCTGGGGACGCTGGAAATGCGGCTCTTCGGAAAGGTCCAAACCGATGAGTAAGGGACCGGGCCGCGTTCAGCAGGCAATCGCAAACCTCTTTGCCCAGAACCCCGGCAAGCGGTTCCGCACATCGGAAATCGCGGCGTACGTCTTCACCACGCCGGAACCGTGGCACGTCACCAACATCAGCCGCACCATGCGCACACTCGCCCCGAAGCTGGGGCTGTCCAAGTGCCGTGCGGCTCACTCCCATTCCAAAGGATGGGAATACCTTTGGGGAAAGGCCGCTTAAATGCACAAACCAGCGCAATTGCTTTCACTCGAAACCCGCAACGCCATTGCGGAAACGACCGGCGACACGCTGGATTGCATGGAAGTGCGCTTCGACAGCGCCGACGACGGCAACCTTGAAGGGCTGGCCGTCCGCTTCGGCGTCGTGGACAGTTACAGGACCAGCTTCGACCGCAACGCCTTTGCATGGGAAGGCCGGTCCCTCCCGCTTCTCTGGTCGCACGACCGTTCGCAGGTGCTTGGCAGCGTGCGCAGCATCGCGGCGGACGGCGAAGGCTTGCGCATCAAGGGGCGTCTCAATCTCGAAATTGCCCGCGCCCGCGAAGTCCGCTCCATGCTCGCCAATGGCGACATTTCCGGCCTGTCCATCGGTTTCCAGCGCCTCAAGGACGAAGCCCGCTCCGGGGGCGTCCGTCATATCACGAAGGCCGCGCTTCGTGAGGTGAGCATTGTCGCCATCCCCGCCGTTCCCGGCTCCCGTGTCACGTCCGTTCGCTCGTCAGGCCCGGACCTGTCCGCCTTCCTCTCCGCATCCCGCGCCGCATCCGCAACCCTGAAAGGCTAACCCATGAACACGCGCATCACCCTTGAGGACGTGGCAGTCCTTCCCCTCGAAACCCGCAGCGACCCGGCCCAGAACGATGACCCGATGGCAGCGGCCACCGCCGCCGTGGAGGAAATCCGCACGGCAGCAGCCGAGTTCCGCACCCAGCAGCAGACCGAGCTTCGCGCCGCCAATGATCGCATTGCCGCGCTGGAAACCCGGCTGAACCGACCCGGCACGACCGAACAGCGCAATGAGAACGAACCCGCCATCGAACAGCGGGCGTTTATCAGCTTCGCCCGTACCGGCGTGGAACGCATGGAAGCGGAAGAAGTCCGCGCCCTCACGGTCTCGACGGACACGGCGGGCGGCTATCTAGCCCCGGAACAGTTCGTTGCCGAGCTTGACCGCAATCTGGTTCTCTTCTCCCCGATCCGTTCCGTTGCCCGTGTCACCCCGGCAGGCGCTGGCGAGATCGTGCTTCCGAAGCGCACCGGCACCATGACCGCAAGCTGGGGCGGCGAAACCACCCCGGCCACGGCCACCCAGCCCGCCTATGGTCAGCAGAAGATCAACGTCTATGAGCTGAAGTGCTATGTGGACGTGTCGAACACCCTTCTGGAAGACGCCGCGTTCAATCTGGAAGCCGAACTTGCCTTCGACTTCGCGGAAGAGTTCGGGCGGGCGGAAGGTGCTGCCTTCATCAACGGCGACGGCACCGGCAAGCCGAACGGCCTTCTGAACACGGCAGGCATCGAAACGCTGGACACGACCGGCGCGGACCTGAAGGCCGATGACCTCATTGACGTGTTCCATGACCTTCCCGGCGCATACGCATCCCGCGCCGTCTGGGGCATGAACCGTTCCGTCATCGGGGCCGTCCGTAAGCTGAAGAACGCCAATGGCGATTATCTCTGGCAGGACGCGCTTACGGCTGGCAACCCGCCGACCATTCTGGGCCGTCCCGTCGTGGAGCTTCCCGACATGCCGGATTATCCGGCAGCGGATGCCGAAGCCCTTCCGATTGTCTTCGGTGATTTCCAGTCGGCATTCCGCATCTTCGACCGCGTGAACCTGTCCGTTCTTCGCGACCCCTACAGCCAGCAGGTGAACGGCCTTGTCCGCTTCCATGCCCGCCGTCGTGTCGGTGGCGGCGTCACGAAGGCCGAAGCTCTCCGGCTTCTCAAGGTTGACCTGACCTAAGCCATCCCAGCCCCGAACAAGGAACCTATATCATGGCAATCCATACCAATGCGAAGAGCCGCCTTTTCATCGGCGCGGCGAACAACACGATTTCCACCATCGACCAGTTCGAAGCCGAAACGTGGCTGGAAATCAAGGAAGTCGAAGACATCGGAGAGTTCGGCGTTGAAGGCTCCGAACAGACCTTCATTTCGCTGGCAGACGGCTATGTCCGCAAGCTCAAGGGATCGCTCAATTCCGGCGCTCTTGAGGTTGTCGTGGGCCGCGACCCCAGCGACGAAGGCCAGAACCGCGCCCGTGCGGCGGCGGGCGACTGGTTCAAGTATCCCTTCAAGGTGGAACTGAACGACAAGCCCACGCCGACCGGCGAAAACACGGTCTATTACTTCCGCGCCCCGGTCATGTCCGCGAAGTCGAATTACGGCAACGCCGACAACATCGTGCGGACCACCTTCGCCCTGTCCATCGACGGCGAAATCCTCGAAATCCCGGCAGCGCCTTCCGTCACCATCTCCCCGGCACCGGGGGCGCTTGCGGCTGGCACCGATGGCACGGCCTACACCGCCACCGTCACCGCATCGGGCGGCGTCGGCACCGTGTCCTATGCCGTCACGGCTGGCACGCTCCCGGCTGGCCTGACCCTGAACGCCGCAAACGGCGAAATCAGCGGCACGCCGACCGCCACGGGTACGAGCAACTTCACGATCACCGCGACCTATACCGGCGCGGGCACCGTGTCCGCTGCCTACAGCATCACCGTGGCGTAAGACATGGCGAAGCTGGCAGACATCATCACTGTCAGCATCGGGGGCGAGGCCATAGAGCTTCGCCCCTCTCTTCGCTTTGCGATCCGCTTGGAACGCCGCCCCGGTTCCTTCGCCGGTCTTCTCCGGGAGATCATGGACGGCAGCTTGACGGCAACCGCCGCCGTCATCCGCGATCACTATGACCACCCGATGCTTGAACAGCGCATTCTCGACATCGGGATTGAAACCTTCCGCGACCCCATTCTGTCTTATGTCGCCGCATGCGCGGGCATCGACCCTGACGCCCCGGCGAACGACAACGCCAAAAACGAAACTGTTTCGCATTCCCACAAATCACAGACGTTCGGCGCGTTTCTGGAAGGCTTGTTCAAGATCGGCACCGGCTGGCTGGGCTGGACGCCTCAAGACACGCTGGACGCCACCCCCGCCGAAATCATGCTCGCCCATGATGGCCGCATGTCCATGCTGCGGGCGATCTTCGGCGGCACCGACGACAAAACCGACAAGCCCAAAGACGACATCAGCCTGGACGACAAGTTCAGGGGCGTCTTCGGCGGCTTCGGCACCAAGATCGTGCAGCGGGACAAGGGGGCATGACCGATGCCCTATGCAGCACCCAGCATCCGCGCATGTGGTTGCGTCGTCTCTCCCGGCGACCGTTGCCCGCACATGATCCAGCGGGACCGTGAGCGCAAGGCCCGTCACGACGCCGAGCGACCGACCGCACGCGAACGCGGCTATGACAGCAAATGGGACAAGGAACGGGCAGCCTACCTGAAGGCGCACTCCCGATGCGTCATGTGCGGCGCTCCCTCCCGCGTCGTGGACCACAAGACCCCGCACAAGGGCGACAAGAAACTCTTCTGGTCTCGATCCAATTGGCAGGCGCTCTGCACGCCCTGCCATTCGTCCCGAAAGCAAAGCATGGAGGCTAAACGCTAATGGACAGGGTGAAGTATCACTTCGCGGGCAGCTACCGCACCATCACCGGCATTGCCCGCCTGACTGGCGTATCCGAAGCAACGATCCGTCAACGCCTGAAGCGCGGCATGTCCATCAACGATGCTGTCTATGATGGGCACCTCCAGCAGCGCCCGAAGCCCGAACCCGCGCCTATTCGCTCTATCGACGGGAAGCGGTTCTATACCTTCGACGGCAAGAGCCAATCCCTTGCGAAGTGGGCCAAGCAACTTGGCATCAAGGAAGCCACGTTGCGGGATCGCATCCATCAGCATGGGTGGTCCATAGAGCGGGCATTCACCACGCCGACATTGCCCAGCCCGAAGCACCGCCGTCTTCGCAAGCGCAATGCCGAGACCATCCGCCGAATGCTGGACGGCTTCCATTCCCCAGCCCCCCACAGCACGCCCAGCATCGCCAAGAGCACCGGGGGGTATGTCGAGACTTTTACGAAACCCATGGGGACCGGCGCGGGGAGGCAAGAAACTCAATTTGAAGGGACATCGGCATGACCATCATCACCGTTGCCGACGCCAAGGCGCATCTGAACATCACCACCGACGCCGACGACACCTTGCTTGAAGGGAAGATCGAAGCCGCCGAAGCCTTCATTGACGGCTGGTTGCCCGTGGACGGGAAACTTGCGGACATGACCACGGTTCCCGGCGACCTGAAGGAGGCTATCCGGCAGCTTGTCGGGCATCTCTATGAAAACCGGGAAGCCTCCCTTGTCGGTATATCCGCCGAAGAACTTCCGTTGGGCTTCTGGGACGTGGTTTCGCAGTACCGGGAATGGAGCTTCTGACATGAGCGCCCAGACCCGCAGATTGCAGAAGCGTTTGAAGGCCATTCCCCGCGCCGTGAAACAGGCCGTCGTGCCTGCCCTCATGACATCGGGCAATGAGCTTGCCGACCGCATGAAACACCTTGCGCCCGAAGACACCGGGGCGCTTAGGGACAGCATCACCGTGACGCCACCGGGCGGCACCACGCCACCTTATTCCCAGCCGGGAGGCTCCCGCACGGCAGGCGAAAATCAGGTGCTGGTCACGGCTGGCAATTCCGAAGTCCGCTATCCGCACCTTGTCGAGTACGGGACCGAGGAAGCCGCCGCCCAGTCGTATTTCTGGCCTGCCTACCGGCTCACGAAAAAGCGCATCACCAACCGCGTCAAACGGGCCGTCCGCAAGGCCGTGAGGGAGGCGAAATGACCGAACCCAGCCTTGCCATGCAAGCCGCCATCCGTGCCCGCCTTGTGGCAGCATCCGCCGTCACGTCGCTTGTCCCGGCAGCGAACATCCTTGACCGGAACAAGACCCCGGAAGTTTTCCCGTGCATCCTGATAGGCGAAGGGCAGACGGTTCCCGACGAAGGGCTTGCCCGCCGCCGTCATCAGGTGTTCGCGGACCTGCATATCTGGGCGACCGAACCCGGCCTTGTCGTCTCGAAACAGATCGCCGGGGCTGTCCGCGATGCCCTTGCGGATACGTTCTGGAACGTCACCGGCCTGCATGTCGCGGACCTTCACATTGCGTCTTCCCGGTTCATCCGTGATCCGGGCGGATTGCGCAGTCACGGCATTATCACGCTTCAGGCGTCGGTTTCGGAGATCGTACCATGAGGGCCGGGAAGCTCGAAAAGACCATCACGATTGAGCGCGTCACGACCACCGTTGACGATTACGGCACGCCCATTGAAGGCTGGGCGACCTTCGCCACCGTGCGGACGCAAGTCATCCAAAGCAGCACGGAAGAGTTTATGAAAGGCTGGGGCGCGTCCACCGAAGCCGCCACCGTCTTCCGTATCCGGCATCTCGACGGCATCACGCCAGCAGACCGAGTTCTCTATCAGGGCCGCGCCTTCGACCTGAAAGAGATCAAGGAACTTGGACGCCGGGAGGGGCTGGACCTTCGATGCGTTGCGACGGGGGGCGATTGATCCATGGCAATCGTCATCAAGAAAAAGCGGAAGAACCCGTTTCCCGACATTCCCGACCCCATGGGCTACGGACAGCGGGCCGTCGATTTCATCCGCAGCTTGCAGCATCCGCTTTCCACCTTGCCGGGGAACGCCTTCCCGCTCGATCCGTGGCTAGAAGAGATCGTTCGGAAAACCTATGGCCCACGAAACCCGGACGGCACCCGTATCGTAAAGCAGGTGATCCTACTGATACCGCGTGGGAACCGCAAAACCACCTTTGATGCCGCATTGGTCATGCTGCATTCAATCGGGCCGGAAAGGCGTGCGCATAGCCAGCTTGTCAGTGTGGCGAGTGACAAGAAACAGGCGAAACTTGTCTTGGCCGAAGTGTCCGGCATGATCGACCCCGATTATGCGTTTGCGGAGAACATCGGCAATTCCGCCAAGACCATCGACACGGCACGCGGCGCGAAGATCAGGGGCAACACGAGCAAGGTGATTTTCCCCGGAGGCATCGAATACGAGGCGATGTCTTCGGATGCCGGGACGGCACAGGGCCGCACGCCAAGCCTTGTCATAGCCGACGAACTTCATGCGTGGCAGAAACGCGACCCCCGCGCATTGTGGGGCGCGATGCGGGCTGGCGCTGCCAAGGTCGCAAACTCCCTGACAGTCGTCACCACCACGGCGGGGGCTGGCACGGAAAATCTTGCCTTCGACGTGATCGATTATGCCCGCAAGGTTGCCCGTGGTGAAATCCACGACCCGGCGACATTGCCAATCCTCTTTGAAACGCCGCGTGATGCCGATTGGCGGGATGAGGCCGTTTGGCACGCCGCAAATCCCGGCCTGAAGCACGGCTATCCCGATCTTGAAGGACTTCGCCAGATGGCACGGGAGGCGGAACACAAGCCCGCCGAACGGTCCATTTTCCAGCGTTACCATCTCAACATCTGGCAGGACCATTCGTCCGACCCGTTCGTTGACATGGACGTTTACGACCAAGGGGCGGAACCCTTCGATCTTGCCGACCTTGAGCGCGAACCGTGCTGGCTGGCCGTTGACCTTTCCAGCAACAGCGACCTGACCGTGATCGTCGCCGCGTGGCAGGACGGTGAAGACGGCTATATCGTCCACCCGTGGTTTTTCTGCCCACGCGACAACCTTCACCGCAAGCGTGACAGGGACGGCGTGCCTTATCCGCTCTGGGCAGAGGAAGGCTATATCGAACCGACCCCCGGCAATGTCGTGGACTTCCGCGCCGTGGAAGACACCATCCGCGATCTTTGCGAACGCTTCGACGTGCGGGAAATCGCCTTCGACCCGCATCTTGCCCGCAACATGATGAACACCCTTCGGGAAGACGGCTATCCGGCAATCGAAATGCGACAGGGCTGGGTTACTCTAGCGCCCGCGATCAAAGAGTTGGAACGCGCCATCGTGGCGGGCCGGTTCCGGCACGGCGGGCATCCTGTCCTTCGGTGGAACTTCGACAACATCGCCGTGGAAACCGACAAGGCCGGGAACAAGGCATTCCACAAGGGCAAGTCCCGTGACCGCATAGACGGGGCCGTTGCCGCCGCTATGGCGGTTGCCCGTGCTTCGACAGGCGAAGGCGGCGGACGCTCATTCTATGAAAACGACGATTGGGCGGATTACGCCGTCATCAACTGCTAGGAGGCCCAGACATGGCCGGTGAAACGGAACAGCTTGTCGTCGCATTGGAAGCCCGCATCCGGGATTTCGAGCGCAATTTCCAGCGTGCCAGCCGCACGGCGGACAGCCAGTTCAGCAGCATCGAACGGCGGGCGCAACGCGCATCACGCGAGCTTGAAAGCTCCCTTCGGTCTTCCACGGCTGGCATCAACCGGATGCTGGGGGCCGTGGGTGTTGGCGTGAGCTTCAACGAAATCCGCCGCTTTGCCGATGCGTGGACCGAAGCCGGGAACAAGGTGCGAGCCGCAGCGGCTTCCACGGGCGTTCAGGTCCGGTCCCTTCAGGAATTGAAGCGGGGCGCGAACGATGCCCGCACCTCCCTTGAAGACTATGCCGACCTTTACGCCCGCCTGACCCGTTCGGCGGCTGGCGTGGCGAAGACCGAAGAGGACATTGCCCGCGCCACCAACATCGTGGCGAAGTCCTTCAAGGCCGGGGGCGCATCCGCCGCCGAACAGGCATCCGGCATCCTTCAGCTTGGACAGGCGCTAGGTTCCGGCGTCCTTCAGGGGGACGAACTTCGCAGCCTTCGCGAGAACGCCCCCGTGCTTGCGCAGGCCATTGCGGATGAGTTCGGCGTGACCATCGCACAGTTGAAGAAGCTGGGCGAAGAGGGGAAGCTGACTTCCGACCGCGTGTTTCAGGCCATCCTCAATGCGCAATCGACCGTGGAGAAGCAGTTCGCGGCCACCAACGCCACGATTGGCGACAGCTTCACCCGCCTGAAAAACGAGTTCACCGCCTATCTGGGCAGCCTGAACGATGCCAACGGCATCACGGCCACGCTGGGCAGCGGCATGAACTTCCTTGCCGACAACATCGGTTCCGTGGCCGATGGCGCGGCGGCAGCGGCGGCGGTTCTGCTTGGCCGGTTCGTCCCGGCTCTCGCCCGTGCTGCCCTTGCGCAAACCGCCGTCGTGCTCACGAACCCTTGGTTATTGCTCGCCACCGTCATCGGCGGGGCGGCGGTTGCCCTGTCCGCCTTCGGTGATGAAATCCACCCCATTCAGGGCGAACTTGCCAATCTTCAGGATTATGCCGCCGTCGCATGGGAGGACATCAAGGCCGGGGCGTCGGAAGCCGCCAGCATTGCGGGCGATGCCTTTATGTCCGCCGTGAACTTCATCGCGGATGCGCTGGGCGGCGCTGAAATCAGCGTGGCCGATCTTGCCGACTTCGCCAAGCAGGCCGCGAACAACATCATCAACGGTTTCGTGCTGGTCTATGACACCCTTGTCGTGACCTTCACGAAGCTCCCGCAGGCCGTCGCGGAAGCCGTTCTGAACGCGATCAACGGCATGATTGGCCTTGTCGAAAGCGGGCTGAATACCGTCGTCGCTGGCGTGAACGCCGCCGTCAACGCCATCAACAGCGTGGGCGAAAGCGTTGGCGTGACCCTTGGCACCGTGGGCGAAGTCAGCCTTGGCCGGATCACGAACGGCTATGCCGGGGCCGGGGCCGAAGCTGGACGCGCCTATCTGGACGCCTTGCGCAAGGTCACGAAGGACCGCGTGGGCGAAGCCCTTGGCTCGATGCGCGAGCGGGCGAACGAACGCGCCGCCCAGCGGGAAGCCGAACAGGCGGAAGAAGCCCGCAAGGCCGAAGAGCGGAAGAACGCCGCCATTCCCGGCAGCGACAAGGCCACGTCCGCCGATGCCACGAAGGCCAATGCCTTTGAAAAGGACATTGCGGGCATCCAGAAGCGCATTGCCGCCCTTCGCGCTGAAATCGACGTGCGCAGGAACTTCACCGGCACGCTTGAGGAACAGCGGGCAGCAATCGAACGCGCCCGCATGGTGCAAGACCTTCTGAACAGTGCGCAGGAAGCGGGCGTCGAAATCACCGACGAGGTGCGCAGCAAGATTGCCAGCATCGCGGACGCATACAGCGCAGCAGCCGAAGAAGCCCGCAATCTCGCCAAGTCGCAGGAAGAAGCCGCCCAGAAGGCCGAAGAGCTTGAGAACGCCAGCAAGGACGCCTTCAAAGGCTTCATCACCGATCTTGTGAATGCGAAGTCCCCAGCCGAAGCCCTGCTAGGCGCGTTGAACAAGCTGTCCGCGAAGCTCTTGGACATGGCCCTTGATGCCATCTGGGAACGCATCTTCGGGCCGTCCCGTGGCAACAACATCTTCAGTACCTGGGGGAAGGGTTTGGCGACCCCGGCACCGGCATCGTCCACCGTGTCCACGCCGGTCAGCACCACGCCCGTCACCACCCAGCCCGCCGAACTCAAGACCGTGGCGGATACTCCGCTTCGCGGCACGCTGGGGCTGGACACGAAGTCCGTTCCCGCCATCGGCGGCGATCTTCGCGGCTCTCTGGGGATCGACGGGGCGGACCTTGCCAAGACCGTTCAGCCTGCCATGCAATCGGCGGCTGGGAACTTCGCCAAGTCCATCACCTTGAGCGACAAGGAAATCACCGACCTCAAGAAAACGCTCATGACGGAATGGGTGACGAAGCAGGGTGATGAACAGGGCAAGGGGATCATTGACACCATCCTGAACCGGCGTGCTTCGGGCAAGTGGGGCGACAGCGTGACGGACGTGGTGAACGCCCGCAAGCAGTTCTCCGACGTAAACGGTCCCCCGGCTTGGAAGCATGGCCGCAGGTCCGTTGATGACCTGTCCGTCAACGATCCTCGCTATGCCCGTGCATCTCGCCTTGTGGACGAATACCTGCCCCAGCGGGCGGCGGGCACGCCTTCCGCCGTGGGCGATCACCTGAACTATGCGAACCGGGCAGCATCGACCCCGAACAACTTCGGCTGGATTGACGCCCTCGACGGGCCGAAGCTGGGGGCGCATCGCCACGGCACCACGGCAGACCTTCAGCGGTTCCGCCCCGGTGAATACGGCATCAACCTTCCGGGGCAGTCCATGCTTGCCGGGAACCCCGACCCGATGACCACGGGCAGCATCGCCCAGCAGCAAACCCAGATCGTGGAACAGCTGTCAGTACCGGAGCAATACTCCCCAATAGTGCCGTTTGAATCTTCCCCAGGTGCTGCGGCCGCCGGTCTTCCGGGGCGCGCCCCGGAAGACCGGCGGCGCGTCATCGC
>Ga0153956_1000828_pt1 | contig 31689 bp, 20 predicted proteins | sample TSFL040MetaG_FD_104704 | JGI IMG/M metagenome (GOLD analysis project Ga0153956, IMG submission 104704) | Attine ant fungus gardens microbial communities from Florida, USA - TSFL040 MetaG | ecosystem: Host-associated > Fungi > Mycelium > Unclassified | place: USA: Florida, Wekiwa Springs... | reverse complement strand
CGACTTCGGCATCGCCGGCCTGCTGTCCGGCGGCGAGGACGGCGATGCGACCTTGCCGGCCGCGGCCGGCACGCGCCGCGCGATGACGCCGGAGTACGCAGCGCCGGAACAATTCGAGGGCACGGACGCCGGCGTCGCCACCGACGTGTATGCGCTCGGCGTCGTGCTGTTCGTGCTGCTGGCCGGCGTGCTGCCGTATCCGATGCATCGCGAAGACGCGGCCGACGCGCGGCGCATCGTGCGCGAGCGACCGCCGCAGGCGCCGGCGCTGGCGATCCTGCGCGCGGACACAATGGACGAAGCACGCGATGCCGGCGTCGTGCAGGCGCGCCTCGCCGCGCGCTCGACGCAACTGCGCGCATTCCGCACCGACGTGCGCGGCGACCTGACGCACATCCTCGAGAAGGCGCTGGCGAAGGAACCCGCCGCCCGCTACGCGACCGTGCAGGCCTTCGCCGACGACCTGCAGCGCTGGCTGGCCGGCACGCCGGTGCGGGTGTCCGGCAACCGCTGGCGCTACCGCGCCGGCAAGTTCGTCCGCCGCAACCGCACGGCCGTCGCGCTCGCGTCGGCGGCCGTGCTTGCGCTCGTGCTGGGCGTGGCGGGCATGGCCTGGCAAACGCGCGCGGCCACTCGGAGCGCGGAGCGCGCGACGGCGATCGAATCGTTCGTGTTCGGCCTGTTCCGTGCCGCCTCGCCGCTGGCGACGCCGCAGCAATTGCCGACCACCGAGGAACTGCTCGCCGAAGGCGCGCGCCAGGCGGCGAACGGTGCGGCGGCTTCTCCGCAGACGCAGTTCGACATGCTGATGACGATCGCCCGCATCCAGCTCGACCTGCGCCGCTACGACGAGGCGATACCGCTGCTGCGCAAGGCACTCGCGCTCGGCGAGCGCGAATACGGCAACGAGGATGCGCGACTGCTGCCGCCGTTGCTCGGCATCCTGCAGGCGGAAACCTTCCAGCTGGAAATCAACAACGGTGCGCCGCAGCAGGCGCAGGCCCACCTCGCCCGCGCGCGGGCGATCGCGCGCAACGAGGCGGACCGCGCCGACGTCGCGCTGGCGGACTGCGCGCTGCACGAGACCGGAGAGCGGGACGACACCGACGTCGGCGTCTGCAAATCCGCCGTCGCGGCGCTGGAACGACTGCAGTATCCGGACCCGGCCAAGCTGGCGAAGGCGTACTACCTTTCCGCGCGCACCATGGATCTCGCCGGCGGCCACGCCGACGAATCCGTGGCGACCTCCCTCCGCGGCCTGCAGCGCGTGGCCGAATTGCATGGCGAGACGCGCCGGTACGACGAGATGTCGCTGTCCGCGCAGCTTTCCGAAACCCTGGCGTCGGTCAATCGCTACGACGAAGCGCTCGAGCAAGTGCAACGGGCGAACGCGATCGCCGGGACGATCTTCCCGCGCCCGCATCCCGACCACGGCAAGCTGCTGTTCGACGAGGCGAGCCTGTTGCGCAAGATGGGCCGCGAGCGCGACGCCGAAAACCGCCTGCGCGCGGCGCTCGCGATCTACGTGCCGATCTACGGCGAACGCGTGACGCTGAAAAGCGCGGACATGTTCTGGACGCGATTGAACCTCGCCACGTCGCTGGTCGGCCAGCACCGCCATGCCGAGGCGGACGACATCGTCCGCGGCATGCTCGCCGACGTCGAGGCCGATCCCGAGTTCCGCAAGCAGCGCAGGACCGTCGCGCAATTGCGCGCGAACCTCGCATTGAGCCTGGTCGGCCAGCACCGCCTCGACGAAGCGGCGGCGGCGCTCGAAGGCGGCCTCGAACCGTTCAAAACCGCGGCCGACGGAACCCGCCTCGGCGCCGTGCCTGCGCGCATCTATTCGTTGCAGGCGAAGATCCTGCGCGAACGCGGCCATCCGGCCGAGGCCGTGCCGTTGTTCGAGCAGGCGATCAAGGCGCTCGGTGAGGGGCCCGCGACGACCGCATCGATCGCGCAGGTGCGCATCGACCTGGGGGCGACGCAGCGCCTCGCCGGCGACGACGAGGCCGCCGTCGCGACCGCAACGCAGGCGCTCGACACCCTGCACGATCTCTTCGGCGACCTCCATCCGGGCACGATCCGCGCGCGCCACCAGTTGCAGCGATCGTTGCGCGCCGCCGACCGCATCGCGGAAGCGGATGCGCAACGAGCGCAGGTGCTGGCGGCGCTGGATACGCTGGAATCCGACCATCCACTGCGCGTCGCGATCGAACGAGGCACCGACGTCGACTGACGCGCGGCCTCGGCGGCGGCGAACCGCATCCGCCGTTCCATCGACCGGACGGCGCGATCCGCGGGCTCCGGTGCCATGTCCGTTCCTTCCACGAATCCTCGTATCCCGGAGAACCGGCACTCGCAAGCCGGCAATCGGGAGATCGAGATCATGATGAACACACGAAGTACGTCGCATCCCGCGCCGCCGCGCTTCGCTCGCGCGGCGGGCATGGCGCTGCTGTTGGCCGTCTCCGCCTTCATGCCACCGGCGCAGGCCGGCGGGAGCATCGCGGACGGAATGGACCTCTTCGGCGCGCAGGCGGAATCGCCGGCACCGGATGAAGTGCAGGCCGCCGGCGACTACGTCGCCGACCCGGCGTTCCACGGCGGCGAATACATCGAGGATGCGTTCTTCGCCAACCAGACCGGCGCGACGAACTACTTCCTCGGCCGCAAGGTCGCGCGCCTGCCCAACGGCGACGTCCTGACCGCCGCGCTGGTGAAGAACCCGAACGGCAACCAGACCAACGGCTACTGGAACATCGGCCTGGTCAAGTACGACGCGACCGGCACCACGCGCAAGACCTGGTTCAACGCGGGCACCTACGGCCACGCGGGCAGCGAGTACATCGTCTTCCCGAAGGCGGACACGGCGAACTACAGCTGGATCCAGGACCTGAAGATCATCGGCAACTTCATCGTGATCTCCACCAACCTCAACTTCGGCGGCAGCACGACAGACATCGACACCTACATTCTCGTGTTCGACACCGACGGCGCGTTCCGCAGCTCGACGGCCGTGTTCAACCACGACACGGCCGCCGAATACATCGGCGGCATGGAGGTGTATTCGACCGGCATCGGCACCACCACCAACAATGTCGTGGTGGTCGGCACGCGCATGGCCGGCAGCGCCGTGCCGCGGCCGGTCTTCCAGCGCTTCACGCTGAACGCCAACGGCACGCTCACCGACCAGACCGGCGTGGTCGCGCTGAACGCCGCCGCCTGCTCGAATACCGGCGACGACTGCGAGGCGAAAGGCATCGCGCTCGGCGGCCGCATCCTCGGTGCCACCGGCGCGCCGCCGATCTTCGTCGCGAACATGCGCCGCGCCGGCGGCACCAGCGGCGAAGCGAACATCGCCGTCATGAAGATCAACGCCGACGGCGTGCCCGATTCGAACTGGGCCAGCATCGCCTGGAACACCAGCCCCGGCGGCAATCGCGCCGACATCCCGTTCGGCATCGCCGTGAAGACGACCGGACTCGGCATCCCGACCAATCCGCTGGTGCATACCGTCTACGTCGGCTCGTACATCGATCGCGCGTGCAGGAGCGGCATCAGCGTGTTGCGCACGGGTACCGCCGACGGTGGTGGCACCGCCGTTGCGAAGACGTTCGGCGGCAGCGACGCGACCGGTACCAACTGCACGATCCTGCGTCCCAGTGCCGACATCGGCAACGGACTGGCCATGCAGGACGGCAAGCTGGCGATCGCCGGGTACCGCACGTGGCAGCCCATCTGCCCGATCGGGACGACGTGCGAAGACCGCGTCGACGGCATGGTCGCGGTACTGAGCGACCTGACCGTGCAATCGTTCGCGACCTACCCGTACCCGATCCTGGGCCCGCGCGACCGGCACACCGGCTTCTGGGGCGTCGTCGGCACCGGCAACGGCAAGTTCGTCGCGGTCGGCGACGACCGCTTCCGCAACGACAGCGATGTCGCGGCGAATCTGCGCGGCAAGCAATCGGTCGCGATCCTCGGCCTCGCGCCGGACGATTCGATCTTCAGCGACGGCTTCGATTGAGCGCGCGCGGGACGGGCCATCCACCGGCCCGCCCCGCCCTGCCGACGTGCGCGGATCGCGCGGCGACGCCGGTGGAGCCGTTCGGGGGAACGCGCTACCTTGCGTCGGCGCGATCGCGCGGGAGCGGGCGCCTGGATCGACGGGCGCGGAGGCGCGACGGCCCCATCGCCCGCGGGTCGCCGGTCGAAACCCCAGGGGGAAACGCGGATGGACGATCTGGAGAAGCGCGCCCTGCACGTCCTGCGCGACGCACTCGATGCGCCGACGCTCGAACGCGCGTCGTTCATCGCGCGCCTGTGCGCCGACGATGCGCGATTGCGCGATCGCGTGCAGACGCTGCTGCGCGGCATACCCCAGGACGACCTGGTCGACGAGGACACCACCGGCGGCAACGACGAATCGCCCGCGGACGCGCTGACCGGCAGCCGGCTCGGCCCGTTCCGCGTCGTCGAACGCATCGGCCGCGGCGGCATGGGCGTGGTCTATCGCGGGGTGCGCGAAGGCGATGATTTCCGCCAGCAGGTCGCGCTCAAGCTGATCCGCCGCGGCTTCGACTTCGACGACGTGCAGGCGCGCTTCCTGCGCGAGCGGCGCATCCTCGCGCGCCTCGACCATCCCCATCTCGCCCGCTTCATCGACGGGGGCGTCGCGCGGGACGGACGGCCCTGGTTCGCGCTGGACTATGTCGACGGCGAATCGATCACGCGCTGGTGCGATACGAAGCGGCTCGACGTCCGTGCGCGCGTGAAGCTGTTCCTCGACGTCTGCGCCGCGGTGCAATACGCGCACGCGCAGCTCGTCGTGCACCGCGACCTCAAGCCGGCGAACATCCTCGTCGACGAGGATGGCCGCGTCCGCCTGCTCGACTTCGGCATCGCGCGCCTGCTCGGCGGCGACGGCGACGACGAGGAAGGCGCGCAACCGACGACGATCGGCGCGCGTTACGCGTTGACGCCGGAGTACGCCGCGCCGGAACAGTTCGGCGGCGAGCCGGCCGGCGTCGCCACCGACGTCTACGCACTCGGCGCGGTGCTGTACGAGCTCGTGTCCGGCGCGCTGCCGTGCGAGGTGTCGCGCGGCGACCTCGCCGCGGCGGAGCATGCGATCCGCACGCTGCCGCCGATGCCGTTGGGACAGGCCGTCTCGCGCGGTGCCGACGGCGAGGTCGCCCGACGCCTCGCCGCCCGCGACACGAACCTGCGCGGCTATCGCGCCGACGTGCGCGGCGATCTCGCGCGCATCGTCGACAAGGCGCTCGCCAAGGAACCCGCGCGGCGTTACGCCAGTGTCGCCGCGCTCGCGGACGATCTCGCGCGCTGGCTCGCCGGCGCGCCGGTGCATGTCTCCGGCAACGCGTTCGGCTACCGGCTGCGCAAGTTCGTCGCGCGCAATCGCGTGGCGCTCGCGTTCGCCGCGCTGGCCGCGTTCGCGATCGTCGGCGGCATGGCGGCGACGATCTGGCAGATGCGCGAGGCCGAGGTGCAGCGCGACGATGCGCTCGCCGCCGCGAGGCGCTCCGACGCCGTGCGCACCTACCTGATGCTGATGTTCCGCGACGCCGCGGGACAAAAGGACGCGACGAAGGTCAACGTGCGCGAGGTGTTCAAATCCGGTGCGGCGAAATTGTTCGACGAGTTCCGCGACGACCCGGCAGCCGGCCAGACCACCGCGCTGATGCTCAGCGACCTGTACCTGCAGCTCGGCGACGTCGAGGGGGCGAAGCCGTTGCTGGAACGCCTGCTGCAATGGCCCGGCATCGAGGCGAATCCGGACGTGCAGGCGAATGCGCGCTACAACCTCGCGCAGATCGAGGTCGTGCGCGGCACCACCGCGCGCGCGCGCGAATTGCTCGAACAGGCGCAGGCGCGGTGGACGGGCCGATCCGGTGCCGCGCGCGCGATCCTCAACGAAAGCCGTTCGACGCAGGCGAAGATCGAGCGCGCCGAGGGCAAGGTCGACCTCGCGATCGCGACCTTGCGCGACGCGATCGCCGAACGGCGGGCGATGGCCGGCCACGACGATTTCGAGGTCGGCAACCTGCTCAACACGCTGTCCAACGCGCTGACCCAGGCCGGGCTCTACGAGGACGCCGAAAGGATCGCCAACGAAAGCTACGGCGTGTTCCGGCGCCTCGGCCAGGCGGACACCGACGGCGGCATGGCGGCGCTCAACAGCCGCGGCAACGCCGCGCTGATGATGGGCCGCAACGAACAGGCGCTGCCCGACTACCGTCACGTCGCCGACATGTCGCGCGCGCTCTACGGCGAGACGACGAAGCTCGCCGCCTCGCTGAACAACGTCGGCGTCACGCTGACGCGGCTCGACCGCTACGACGAGGCGCTGCCCTGCGTCGAAGAGGCGCTGCGCATCGCGATCGCGCAGAACGGCGAACGCAGCCCGCTGTCGGTCACCGTGCGCGTGTCGCTGGCCGAACTCCACGCCCATCTCGGCCACGTCGCCGACGCCGAACCGCTGGCGCAGGCCGCCCTCGACATCGCGCAAGCGGACTATGCGGCCAACAAGGCGATGGTCGCGACGGCGTATCGCGCCCGCGCCTACGTGCGGCTGGCCCAGGGGCGCAAGGCGGAAGCGCGCGCCGACCTCGAACGGGCGACCGCGCTGTTCCGTGCGGTGGGCAAGGCCGGTGCGGCGTACATCGCGCTGATGGCGCCGTTGCGCGACAAGCTGGATGAATCCTGAGTGCTTCCGGAACGCCGATCAGCGCGCGGTGAACATCCGCACGATGCGACGGAAGAAGCCTTGCTTGGGATGCGCGGGCGCGTCCGCTGCGGCATGCGCCGCCGGCGGAGCGGTCGGCACGGGTGCGGCATGCTCGCGACGCGGCTTGCGCTCGGGCCGCGCGGCGGGCGCGGCGCGCTCGCCGTTCGGCGCGCCGTTGGTCTGCGCGGCCATGCTGGCGTCGCCGCCCTCGCGGCGCTTGTTGCGGCCGCGTCCACCGCGCCGCCGCCGCTTGCGCGGCGTGCCGTCCGGGTTGAGCGCCGGCTCCGTCGCGCTGGCCGGCGCGGCGCCCGGCGCAGGCGCCGCGGCCCTCGGAGCAGCGGCCTTCGCCGCGTCGAGCGAGGCGCGATCAGGCGCCGCGCCGCGCGGGCGAGAACCTTCGCGCGGCGCACCGGACCGGCCACCGCGACGCTCGCCTTCGCGGCGCGGCTTCGATGCGCCCGACTTCGGCGGCGGACCGGCGGTATTGCGCGCGTCGTCGGCGGCCTCCTCGTCCGTGTTCCCGGCAGCCGGCACGTTGGCGCGCGGGCGCGGCGGCGGCGCGACGAGGAGATCGGCGGTGATCGGCGCGGTCGGGATCTTCTGCTCGATGTACTTCTCGATATCCGGCAGGCCCATCGCATAGAGGTCGCAGGCGAAGCTGATCGCGTCGCCCTCGGCGCCGAGACGCGCGGTGCGGCCGATGCGATGCACGTAGTCCTCGGCGTCGTGCGGCAGGTCGTAGTTGAAGACGTGGCTGACGTCCGGGATGTGCAGGCCGCGCGCGGCGACGTCGGTCGCGACCAGCACCTCGATCTCGCCCTTCTGGAACTTGCCGAGCAAGCGCTCGCGCTTGGCCTGCGGCACGTCGCCGGACAGGGTGGCGACGGTGAAGCCCTGGCGCTCGAGCGCGCGGGTGACCTTCTCCGCCGCCATCTTGGTGTTGACGAAGACGATGCTGCGCTGCGCGTTCACGCGCGAGAGCAGGTTGATCAACAGCGGCTGCTTCTCTTCCTTGGCCGGGAAGTAGACGACCTGGCGCACGCGATCGGCAGTGACGTTGTCGGCCTCGACGGTGAGCTTTTCCGGCTCGTTCATGTGGTCGTAGGCGAGCTCGAGCACGCGGTGGCTCAAGGTCGCCGAGAACAGCATGCTCTGGCGCTGCTCGCGCGGCGGCATGCGGCGGAACAGGAAACGGATGTCCTTGATGAAGCCGAGGTCGAACATGCGATCGGCCTCGTCGAGCACGACCGCCTCGATCGCGTTGAACGAGAACACGTGCTGCTTAAGGTAGTCGATCAGGCGGCCCGGCGTGGCGATGATGAGGTCGCAGCCGGCCTTGAGCGAATCGCGCTGCTTCTCGTAGTCGACGCCGCCATAGATCAGCGCCGAGGTCAGGCCGGTATCGCGGCCGATGTTCCTGAAGTCCTTGTCGATCTGGATCGCCAGTTCGCGCGTCGGCGCGATGATGATGGCGCGCGGATCGGTCATCTTGCGGTCGGCGACGGCGGGCTTCGTCAGCAGGCGGTTCAGCACCGCGACGAGGAAGGCACCGGTCTTGCCGGTGCCGGTCTGGGCCTGGCCGGCGACGTCGCGGCCGGTCAGCGCGATCGGCAGGGTCAGTGCCTGGATCGGGGTGCAACGCGTGAAGCCGGCGGCATGCAGGCCCGAGAGAAGACTTGGATGCAGGTCGAAACTTTCGAAGGTGATATCGGTAAGCGGATGCTGGGACATTAATGTGTCTGCGTGGGTTCGATGAAGGCCTCGCGGACATGGCCGGAAGCCGGTTTGCGGGCTGGGGTGCCGCCGGGCCTGCGCTTGCCGGCGGGGACTCGGGCAAGCCGGAGATGGCGGCGCGGCGCGGCGCTTGCAATGTGCGGCGGCGTCCCCAACTTGCGCCTATCGATCGTTTGGGCTGAAATGGAGCGCGTTTCCCGCCCCTTCCTGCACCCATCTGCACCGCCGTAACCGCATGAGTGTAGCGGAAGCGCGCCAGCGGCGCGCGGTCGGCCGTAACCCCTTCATTCCGGAGCATTTCCCGTGAGCGAGCATATTTCGCACGTCAACGACGACCAATTCGACGACCAGGTCCTCAAGTCCTCGGAACCGGTACTGGTGGATTTCTGGGCCGAGTGGTGCGGTCCGTGCAAGATGATCGCGCCGCTGCTCGACGATCTCGCCGCCACCTACCAGGGCAAGCTGAAGGTCGCCAAGATCAATGTCGACCACAACCAGAAGACGCCCCGCACCTACAACGTGCGCGGCATCCCGACCCTGATGATCTTCAAGGACGGCAAGGTCGAGGCGACCCAGATCGGCGCGGTCAGCAAGAGCCAGCTCGCGCAGATGATCGACAAGGCGATTGCCTGAAAAACGCGGGCCCGGAAGGGCTGGGGGCTGCACGTTCGCGCGATCGCGCAAGCTTCGACCCAGTCCTGGGCCCTGTCCCGCCGCTTTACGCCCGCAACATGCGGTGCTAAGTTAATCGCGCAGCGACCGGAGCCACAGCCGCTCCATCCGCTTCTTCCCGGTTTCTTTCCCTCCCTCCAGTTCCACCAACGGCGCCCAGCGAGGATTGCCCGTGTCCGAAAACGAAACGAACGATAGCGGCCCAGTCGCCGCCGAAGGCCGTCGCGAGCCGCGCCAACGCGCTCCGCGTGCGCAGCAGAACGCGCCACAGAATCCGCCGGCCGACGCGGCATCCGCGCCGGTCGAAGCGCGCCAGGAAAACCACGACGCGCCGCCTCCGGCAAGCGTCGCGGCCGACCGCGGCGGCGAGAACGCCGACGGCAATACCGCGCCGGCGCAGCCGCAATCCGGCAACAACCCGCAGCAGGGCCAAGGCCAGAACCCGAACCAGCAGGGCCGGCGCAACCGGCGGGATCGCCGCGGCGGCCGCCACGGCGGCGGCGGCAACGGCCAGCAGAACAATCGCGGCGGCAACTTCGACGACGAGGAATTCGACGAGTCGAAGAACGGCGGCGGCAACGGTCCGCTGATCGACCTCAACGAACTCAAGCGCAAGAGCGCGGCGGAACTGCTCGCGCTGGCCGAGACGCTCGGCGTGCAGGAAGGCGTCGCGCGCGCGCGCAAGCAGGACATCATCTTCTTCGTGCTGAAGGCGCACGCGCGCGCCGGCGGCGGCATCTACGGCGAAGGCGTGCTGGAAATCCTGCAGGACGGCTTCGGCTTCCTGCGCGGCTTCGACGCCTCGTACCTCGCCGGCCCGGACGACATCTACGTGTCGCCGTCGCAGATCCGCCGCTTCAACCTGCGCACCGGCGACTACATCACCGGCCGCATCCGGCCGCCGAAGGAAGGCGAGCGCTATTTCGCGCTGCTCAAGGTCGACCACATCAACGGCGAACCGCCGGAGATGTCGAAGAACAAGGTGCTGTTCGAGAACCTGACCCCGCTGTTCCCGCGCAAGGCGTTCCACCTGGAGCGCGGCAACGGTTCGAGCGAGGACATCACCGGCCGCATCCTCGACCTCGTCGCGCCGATCGGCCGCGGCCAGCGCGGCCTGATCGTCAGCCAGCCCAAGGCCGGCAAGACGATGATGCTGCAGAACGTCGCGCAGGCGATCGTGCACAACCATCCGGACGCGCACCTGATCATCCTGCTGATCGACGAGCGCCCCGAGGAAGTCACCGAAATGCAGCGCGGCGTGCGCGCCGAGATCGTCGCGTCGACGTTCGACGAGCCGGCGGTGCGCCACGTGCAGGTCGCCGAGATGGTGATCGAGCGCGCCAAGCGCCTGGTCGAGCACAAGAAGGACGTCGTCATCCTGCTCGACTCGATCACCCGCCTCGCGCGCGCCTACAACACCGTCGTGCCGAGTTCCGGCAAGGTGCTGACCGGCGGCGTCGACGCGAACGCGCTGCAGCGCCCGAAGCGCTTCTTCGGCGCCGCACGCAACGTCGAGGAAGGCGGCAGCCTGACCATCATCGCGACCGCGCTGATCGACACCGGCTCGAAGATGGACGAGGTGATCTACGAAGAATTCAAGGGCACCGGCAACATGGAGGTGCACCTGAACCGTCGTATCGCCGAGAAACGCGTCTACCCGGCCATCGACATCAACCGTTCCGGCACGCGCCGCGAGGAACTCCTGATCGATCCCGACCAGCTACAGAAGATCTGGATCCTGCGCAAGCTCCTGCACCCGATGGACGAGCTCGCCGCGATGGAGTTCATGCTCGACAAGATGAAGAACACCAAGACCAACGACGAGTTCTTCGGATCGATGAAACGCGGTTGATCCGACGCGTCGAATCCTCCGCGACAAGGGCCGGCACGATGCCGGCCCTTGTCGTTCCCGGCATCGCTGCACGCGCCCGCGGTTCCGGTAAGCTCGCCTTGCGCGGGTCCAGGGAAACCACACGATGCGCATCCTGGTAGTCGAAGACGATGCACTGGTCGCCGACGCGATCTGCCGCGGGCTCGGCGAAGCCGGTTTCGCGGTCGACCACGTCGGCAGCGCCGAGCGCGCGGAGGCCGCGCTCGGCGCCGAGAACTTCGACCTGGCGATCGTCGACATCGGCCTGCCCGGCGCGGACGGCCTCAGCCTCGTGCGGCGCATGCGCGGCGTCGGACAGACGTTGCCGATCCTGATCCTGACCGCGCGCGACGGCCTCGCCGACCGCGTCGACGCGCTCGACCTCGGTGCCGACGACTACCTCGTGAAACCGTTCGTGCTGCCGGAACTGGCCGCGCGCAGCCGCGCGCTGATCCGCCGCATGCGCTCGGCGGTCAGCGCGCAGCTGACGGTCGGATGCCTAGCGCTCGACCTCGCCGGACGCATCGCGCGCATCGACGGCACCGCGCTCGAGCTGACCAAGCGCGAATGGTCGATCCTCGAATGCCTTGCGCTGCAGGCCGGGCACGTCGTCGCCAAGGAACGCCTGCTGCAGGCGATCGCGAGCTGGGACGAGGACATCAGCCACAACGCGATCGAGGTGTACGTGTCACGCGTGCGCGCCAAGCTCGGCAGCGCCGCCATCATCCGTACCGTGCGCGGACTCGGGTACCGGCTCGATGACCCCGCCCGTTGACGAGGCATCCAGCGTCCGGCGCCGCCTGCTCGGGCTGCTGTGGATACCGCTCACTCTGCTGCTCGGCACCGGCATGCTGATCGACTACGCGTTCGGCAATCGCCCGATCGCGGCCGCCTACGACCAGGCCCTGGTGAACTCGGCGCTCGGCATCGCCGCCTACGTGGAGGTCGGCGCGGACGGCCGCATCACCGCGCAATTGTCGCCGCAGGAAGAAGCGCTGTTGCGCAGCGATCGCTACGACACGATCTACTACCGCGTGCTCGGCCCCGACGGCGCTTTCCTCGCCGGCGACCGCGATCTCCCCGCGCCCGACGGCGCATCCCGCAACCCCTCGTATGCGGACGCGGTGTTCCGCGACGAACCGATCCGCATCGCCCGCTATCGCGAACGCACCGATGCCGGCACGGTCACGATCGACGTCGCCGAAACCCGCCACAAGCGCGATCGCGCACGCCGGCACGTGCTCGCCAGCCTGTTCCTCACCGACGTGCTGCAGCTCGGCGGCACCCTGTTGCTGGTATGGATCGGCGTGCGCTACGGCCTGCGCCCGCTGACCGCGTTGCGCGACCAGATCGCGGCGCGTTCGGCGCGCGACCTCGCCGCGCTCGACGAGACTCCGGTGCCGACCGAGGTGCGTCCGCTGGTGCGCGCGCTGAACCGGCTGTTCGCGACCGTGCGCGAAGCCGCGGCGGCGCAGCAGCAGTTCCTCGCCAACGCGGCGCACCAGTTGCGCACGCCGCTCGGCGGGATCCAGGCCCAGCTCGAACTGCTCGCGCGCGATCCGGCCGCCGCGCCGCTGCGCGAACGCGTGCTGGCGTTGCACGCCGGCTCGCGCCGCGCCGCGCATACCGCGAACCAGCTGCTGGCGCTGGCACGCGCCGAACCGTCCGCGATCATCGCCGGCGACATCCGCCCGCTCGACCTGCGCGCGCTGGTCGCCGACGCGGTCGCCGGCCAGCTCGACCGCGCGTTGGCCGAAGGCATCGACCTCGGCGCGGAAGCGGAGGCCGTGCGCGTCGCCGCGAGCGAATGGCTGCTGCGCGAACTGCTCGCCAACCTCGTCGACAACGCGCTCAGCTACACGCCGCGCGGCGGCCGCGTGACCCTGCGCAGCGGTCGCGACGGCAGCGGCGCGTTCCTCGAAGTCGAGGACGACGGTCCCGGCATTCCCGCCGACGAACGCGCGCGCGTGCTCGAACGCTTCTATCGCGCGCCGGGTTCGCCCGGCAACGGCTGCGGCCTCGGCCTCGCGATCGTCGACGAAATCGCCCGCCTGCACGGCGCCGATCTATCCATCGTCAGCGGCACGGGTGACGTCGGCACGCGGGTGCGCGTCCGCTTCACGCGTCGCGCGTTTTGAGTCCATGCAAAGCACATGTAAAAAAGTGAATGGCAGGCAAACGACGCGTGGATTGTCAGCTTGGTGAAAGCTACCGCGCGTAACCTGTGCTTGCGGTCGGGTGCCGATGCGGCCTCCCCACCCTTCGGACTCCACTCCTGATCGCACCCGGCCCGCACTCCCCATGCGGGCCGCTCTATTTCCGGACCCAGGTCGTATGCGCGATTGCTCGCGAGTCCTGCCGCGGTTCGTCGTCGCCGGGATCGCGCTCGCCGCGATCCCGGCCACCGCCGACTCGCCCATGCCGACGGACGGCCACCTCAGTCTCGATCAGGCGCAACGCCTGCTGGTCGAGCGCAATCCCGACCTGCTCGCGGCGCAAGCCGCCGTGCGCGGCGCCGAGGCCGACCGCGTCGCCGCGGGCGAGCGACCGAACGCCACCTTCAGCGTCAACACGAGCAATTTCAACCTCGACCACGGCATCGGCTCCGGCTCGCCGTGGGACAAGCGCACCGACAGCGTGTTCCGCATCGACCAGACCTTCGAGCGCGGCGGCAAGCGGCACCTGCGCCTGCGCCAATCCGGCGCGAATCTCGACGCGGCACGGGACGACTACGCCGACGCGGTGCGCCAGCAGCGGCTCGCGCTGGCGCAGGCCTACTGGGATCTGAAGCGCGCGACCGACAAGCTCGCCGTCGCGCGCGACGTCGCCGCGCTCGAGCACCGCTCGCTCGATCTGCTCGAACTGCGCCTGAAGCACGGCGACATCGCGCGCCTCGACGTGTCGCGCCTGCGCATCGAGACGGCGCGCGCCGACGCCGACGCGAACGCCGCCGACGCGAAACGCAGCGACGCGCGGATCGCGCTGGCCGCATTGATCGATCTCCCCGGGCAGGCGGCGCAGCTCGACGCCGGGGACGCGTGGCCGACCTTCGCGCCGCCGGCGGACGCGCACGCCGGCGCAAGCGGCACGCGTTCGGACGTCGCCGCCGCGCGCGCGCGACTCGGTGCGGCCAGCAGCGGCGTCGACCTCGCGCGGGCGCAGCGCACGCGCGACGTGACCATCGGCGCGCTGTACGAACATTTTCCGCCCGACGGCCGCAACATGCTCGGCGTCGGGATCAGCGTGCCGCTGTTCACCGGCAGCCGTTTCGACGGCGAGATCGGCCGCGCATTGGCCGACCGCGATGCGGCCGAGTCGCGTTTGGCCGGCGTCGAACTCGCCGCGCGCGCCGACCTCGCGCGCGCGCGCGCCGATCTTGCCGCGGCCGGCACGCGCGTGCACCGCTACGACACCGACCTGCTCGCCGAGGCGCGCGACGCCGACACGTCGACCGAAACCGCCTATCGCGTCGGCGGCCTCTCCCTGACCGACCTGCTCGATGCGCGCCGCAACCTCAAGGCGGTCGAGGACGAGGCTGCCGACGCGCACGCCGACTACGCCGAAGCGCTGGCTGCGCTCGCCGCCGCCGCGCCGGACGACGAGGACGCGAGGACACCATGAAATCCATGCACGCAGCCGCCCTGATCGCCGCTGCGATCGGCCTCGCCGGATGGCTCGGTTATCGCATCGCGGCGAGCGCGCCGGCCGCCGCCGCGCCCGCGCGCGCCGCCAACCCGACCGACACGCTGAAGTACGGACCCGGCGCGCCGCAACTGAGCTATCTCGAAATCCAGCCGGCGGCCGAGGCCGAGGCACCGACGCTCGAGGCCCAGCCCGGCAAGATCGGCTTCGACGAGGACCACACCGTGCGCGTGACCTCGCCGGTGCTCGGCCGAGTCGTCGAACTCGTCGCGCAGCCGGGCGCGGCGGTCGGAGCCGGCGACGTGCTGGCGCGCCTCGACTCGCCCGACTACGCGCAGGCACTCGCCGATGCGCGCAAGGCCGACGCCGATCTCGCGCTGAAACGCAAGGCCGCCTCGCGTGCGGAAGTGCTGGTCGGCGCCGGCGCGATCGCGCAGAAGGACGCCGAAGGCGCCCGCGCCGACCTCGGCGCATCCGCGGCCGAAAGCGCGCGCGCGCATGCCGTGCTGAAGAACCTCGACCCCGGCGGAAAACCCGGTGCGCGCTACGTCCTGCGCGCGCCGATCGCCGGCATCGTCGTCGATCGCTCGATCAACCCGGGGCAGGAAGTACGCCCCGACGCGGCCGTCGCGCTGTTCGTGATCACCGATCCGGCGCGATTGTGGGCGACCTTCGAACTGGCCGAGCGCGACGTGTCGAAGGTACGTGTCGGCCAGGCCGTCGCGATCGAGACCGACGCGTGGCCCGGCCAGCGTTTCGACGGGCGCGTCGTCTACGTCGGCGCCAGCCTCGACCCGCTGTCGCGTCGCGTCACCGCGCGCGCCGAACTCGACAACGCCGACGGCAAGCTGCGTCCCGAGATGTTTGCGCGCGTGAGTCCGCTCGCGCACGGCGGCGCGCGCGCGGTCGCCGTGCCGAACACCGCGCTGGTCAGCATCGGCCTGCACACCTACGTGTTCGTCGAGGAAAGTCCCGGCACCTTGAAGCGGCGCGAGGTGCAACTGTCGCTGGCCGGCACCGAACGCAGCTATGTCGCCGCCGGCCTCCACCCCGGCGAGCGCGTGGTCACGCGCGGCGCGGTGCTGCTCAACGGCGAACTCGGCGAGGCCGAGTGATGTTGCGCGCGCTGGTCGAGTTCGCGCTGCGCCAACGCGTGTTCGTCGTCGCGGCCACCTTGCTGCTCGCGATCGCCGGCATGTATGCGTTCTCGAACCTGCCGGTGCAGGCGTTCCCCGACGTGCAGGACGTGCAGGTGCAGGTGATCTCGCTGGTGCCCGGCCAGGCGCCGGAGGAGGTCGAGCGCGCGGTCACCTTGCCGATCGAGCGCATCATGTACAGCGTGCCGAGGCTGAGCCAGCTGCGCTCGGTGTCGATGAGCGGCCTCAGCGTCGTCACGATGACGTTCGCGGACCGCACCGACGACTACTTCGCGCGCGCGCAGGTGCTGGAGAAACTCAGCGAAATCACGCTGCCGACCGGCGTGCAGCCGACACTCGCGCCGCTGTCGACCGCGGTCGGCGAGATCTACCGCTACGTGCTCGACACGCCGCCCGGCATGCCGCTCGACGAGGCGCGCGCGATCGAGGACTGGACGATCGAGTCGGCGCTGCGCCAGGTGGCGGGCGTCGCCGACATCAACGCGTTCGGTGGCGCGGTCCGCCAGTACCAGGTGCAGGCGCATCCCGACCTGCTGCGCAAGTACGGCGTCTCGCTCGAGCAAGTGTCCGCGGCGCTCGCCGCGAACAGCCAGAACACCGGCGGCGGCCTGCTCCGGCGTGGCGACGAGGACCTGGTCGTGCGCTCGATCGGGCTGGCGCGTTCGATCGGCGACATCGGCCGCATCCCCGTCGCCGTGCACGACGGCCAGCCGGTGCTGGTGCGCGACATCGGCGAGGTCGCGGTCGGCCAGCGCGTGCGCGCCGGCATCGTCGGCTACGGCAAGCGCGACGACGTCGTCGAGGGCATCGTCGTGATGACCAAGGGCGACGATCCGGCCAAGGTCATCCTCGCGCTGAAACAGCGCATCGCCGAACTCGCGCCGCAATTGCCGCCCGGCGTGAAGATCCACCCGGTGTACGACCGCACCGACCTGGTCGACCACACGGTGCGTACGGTCGCCGAGAACCTCGCCGTCGGCGCGATCCTCGTCATCACGGTGCTGGCGCTGTTCCTGCGCAGTTTCCGCGCCGCGCTGATCGTCGCCGCGGTGATTCCGCTCGCGCTGCTGACCGCGTTCCTGCTGATGAGCCTGATCGGCGTCGACGCGAACCTGATCTCGCTCGGCGCGATCGACTTCGGCATCATCGTCGACAGCGCGGTCGTGCTGGTCGAGGCGCTGATGGTGCGCCTCGCGGTGGAGGCGCGTCGCGGCGCGGGCGCGCTCGCGCCGCGCGATGCCGTGCTCGGCACCGCGGTCGACATGGGCCACCCGATCCTGTTCGCGAAGGCGATCATCGTGCTCGCGTTCCTGCCGATCTTCACGTTCCAGCGCGTCGAGGGAAAGATCTTCGCGCCGATGGCGCTGACGCTCGCGTTCGCGCTGCTCGGCGCGGTCGTGTTCACCTTGACGTTCGTGCCGTCGCTGCTGTCGTGGGCCACGCGCAACAACGGCCTGGTCGAGCGCGAAAGCCCGTGGATGCACCGCCTGCAGGAACGCTACCAGCGCGCGCTGGCGGTGCTGGTCGAGCGACGCCGGCTGGCGACGGGCATCGCGATCGGCGCTTTGCTCGCCGCGCTGCTGCTGGCGCCGTACCTCGGCAGCGAGTTCCTGCCCAAGCTCGACGAAGGCAACATCTGGCTGACCATCGACCTGCCACCGTCGACCGCGCTCGACAAGACCGAGGACGTCGAGCGCCGCGTGCGTTCGATCCTGCTGTCCTACCCCGAGGTCGCCTCGGTGGTGACCCAGACCGGGCGACCGGACGACGGCACCGATCCGAAAGGTCCGAACAACATCGAGATCATGGCCGACCTCAAGCCGCACGCGGACTGGCGCTTCGCCGACAAGGACGCGCTGATCCGCGACATCGAGAAGAGGATCCGCGAGATGCCCGGCGTGCCGACCAACTTCTCGCAGGTCATCGAGGACAACGTCGAGGAAGCGCTGTCCGGCGTGAAGGGTGAGATCGCGGTCAAGGTGTTCGGCCGCGACCTCGACGTGCTGGAGACCAAGGGCGCCGACATCGCCGGGATCCTGCGCGGCATTCCCGGCGCCGCCGACGTCGAGGAGATGCGCATCGGCGGCCAGACCGAACTGGACATCGACCTCGACCGCGGCGCGCTCGCGCGCTACGGGCTCAACGTCAACGACGTCGGCACGACGGTGCAGACCGCGCTCGGCGGCGCAGCCGTCACTCCGTTCTACGAAGGCGAACGCATCTTCGACCTCACCTTGCGCCTGGCCGAACCCTGGCGCGACGCGGTGTCCAAGGTCGGCGAGCTGCCGGTCACGCTGCCGAACAGCGCCGGCACGATTCCGCTCGCGCAGCTCGCGCGCATCGAGGTGCGCCAGGGCGCCGCGCGCATCCTGCGCGAATCCGGCAGCCGCATCGTCGCGGTCAAGGTCAACGTGCTCGGCCGCGACCAGGGCAGTTTCGTCGCCGAGGCGATGCGCCGCGTCGCCGACGAGGTCAAGCTGCCGCCCGGCTACCGCATGACCTGGGGCGGCCAGTTCGAGAACCAGCAGCGTGCGACCGCGCGCCTCGCGGTGATCGTGCCGCTGTCGCTGGTCGGCATCTTCGTGCTGCTGTTCTGGGCGTTCCGCTCGATGCGCAAGGCGCTGCTGATCCTCGGCACCGTGCCGTTCACCTTGATCGGCGGCTTCGCCGGCCTTGCGCTGGCCGGGCTGCATCTGTCGATCTCGGCCGCGGTCGGCTTCATCGCGGTGGCCGGCATCTCGGTGCAGAACGGCGTCATCATGGTCGAGCAGATCGTCGCCTGCCGGCGCCGTTTCGGCGCGGTCGATGCGGTCGCCGAGGGCGCGGTCAGCCGCCTGCGGCCGATCGTGATGACCGCGCTGATGGCCGGACTCGGCCTGTTGCCGGCGGCGCTTTCGCACGGCATCGGCTCGGAGACGCAGCGCCCGTTCGCCGTGGTGATCGTCGGCGGCATCGTCTCGGCGACATTGATCACGCTGCTGTTGCTGCCGGCCGTCTATGCCGCGGTGGTCGGCCGCGAGGACGAGAACGCGCCCGCCAGCGAAGGCGAGCTGATGAACATGTAGCGCCGCCGCTCAGCGCGCGGCCGGCCGCTGCCAGCGCGCGAGCGCCTCGCGCGTGCGCCGGCGACCGAGTTCGATGACTTCCTCGGCGCGGTGGAACTCGTAGAACGCGCAGACGTTGCTCGGGATCGTGATCAGCAGGTCCGGCGGCTGCGCGGCCAGTTGCAGGCGCGTGATGGTCGCCTGCACCGCATCGAGCGAGCGCCCGAACAGTTCCAGCACGCCGGGTTCGTGCTCGCTGGCGCGGCGCTCGCGTTTCTCGATGACCGACTCGACGAAGCCGGCGATGCGCCCGCGGACACCGGCGCGCGGCGAGCCGGCCACGAGCGGTTGCGTCGTTTCCGGCGGCGCGCCGTGCGCGTGCAGCGGCTCGGCCGGCGCGTTCACGTCGACCGCGATCGTGGCGTCGGTGAGGTCGCGCAAGGTCGGCGAGATCGGCAGCGGGTTCAGCAGGCCGCCGTCGACGAGCAGGCGCCCCTGGTAGTGGTGCGGCCGGAATACGGTCGGGATCGCGATCGACGCGCGGATCGCGTCGAACAGCGGTCCGCGAGAGAACCACACCTCGCGCTGCGCGTCGAGATCGACCGCGACCGCGGTGTACGGAATCGGCAGGTCCTCGATGTCGACGTCGCCGATCATGCGGCGCAGCGCGCCGATGATGCGGTCGCCCTTGATGAAGCCGCCGCCGGACAAGGTCCAGTCGAGCATGCGCAGCACGTCGAGGCGCTGAAGGGGGCGGACCCAGTCGGCGTATCGGCCGAGATTGCCGCTGGCGTGCACGCCGCCGATCAGCGCACCCATCGAACTGCCGGCGATCGAGCGAATCGCGAAGCCATGCGCCTCGAGTTCCTCGATCACGCCGATGTGCGCGTAGCCGCGCGCGCCGCCGGAACCGAGCACGAGCGAGACGCGGGTCTCGCTCGCCGGCGCGGGCTGCGCCGGCATCGGCAGCGCGGTCGGTTCGCCGTCGTTCATGGCAACGACCTCATCGCCGTTCCCTACGCCGCGCCTTGGTACGCGCCGAGCGCGAGCTGCAGCATGATCTTCATCTCCTCGCGCAAGCTGACCGGCGCGACGACTTCGGCATCGGCGCCATAGCGCAGCACGTCCATCAGCAGCTCGCGCGAATTCGAATACGGCAGTTTCAGTTCGTAGCGCCCGTCCGGCAACCGCGTGCCCTGCTGCTGTGAATGCCAGTGTTCGTCGGCGACCCAGCGCGCCGCATGCGGCGAGAAGCGGATCGTCGCCCACGCCTTCGGCGCGCCGGAAAAAATCCCGTAGCTGGAAGCGAGGTGCGCGTCGAGTTCGTCGCCGCTGCGATCGACGGTCGGCTCGTCCTGCGCCTGCGGCTCGCGGATGCGATCGAGCGCGAAACTGCGCAAGGCGTCGCGGCTGTGGTCCCAGGCGTCGAGATACCAGTTGTCGCGATAGTGCGCGAGCCGCTGCGGCGAGACGACCCTTTCGGTGGTCTCGTCGGTCGAGCGCGCGCGGTAGCGGAACTTCAGGCGCTGGCGGTTGAGCAGCGCGCTGGCGACGACGCGGAACGCGCCCTGGTCGAGCGTGCGCGAACCGCTGGCCAGCACGCGGATGCGTTCGATCGGCAGCGCGCGCCCGCTCGAATGGTCCGACAGCAGGCGCTCGATGCGTGCGCGGAACGGCGCCAGCGCGCCGGCCAGCACGCCGGGATCGGAACGCACCAGCAACTCGTTCAACGCAAGCAGCGCGGCGAGCTCGTCGCTGGTCAGCCACAGGCCCGGCAGCTCGAAGCGCTCGGCCTCGTCGGCCGCGTAACGGAACGTCGCCTCGCCGCCTTCCCCGCCCTCGATCGGTGCGCCGAGCGCATCGCGCAGGAAGGCGATGTCGCGATACAAGGTCGCGCGCGAGCACCCGAGGTCGTCCATCAATCGGGCGAACGGCACCGGGTAGCGCGCCGACTTCAGGCTGCGATGCAGGGTGAGGATGCGTTCGTAGCGGTCCATGGTGGCGTGGGCGGCGGATGGCTTGCGGAGGGAGAATCGGCCGGCCTAGTGTGTCACAAGCCCGCGCGCGATCCGCGCCCGCGACGCGGGAGCATCCGCTACCATCCTGACCCCATGCAGCACGCACGTCCGAATCTCGACCTTCCCACCGGCGCTGCCGGGAAGACCGCCGCGTGCTGCAGGTGCGCGACCCGGCACGGGCGAGCCGGTGCGCTGGCGCGGCGCCGCCGGGCATCGCGCGCGACGGCGAGCGGCCGGCCACGGATGGCCGGGCCGGGGCCACGCGCCAGGGGCGGTTCGAAGCGAGGGATGCATCGAGCGACAGGTACGCGCGCATGACCCACGTGCGCCTGGATCTCAACCTTCTGACCGGCGATGAGGTGAAGACCACCACGTGCTACATGTGCGCGTGCCGATGTGGAATCCGCGTGCATCTGGAAGATGGGCGCGTCCGCTACATCGACGGCAATCCGAAGCACCCGGTCAACCAGGGCGTGATCTGCGCGAAGGGCTCGGCCGGCATCATGCAGCACTATTCGCCGGCGCGGCTGGCGAAGCCTTTGCTGCGCGTCGGCGAGCGCGGCGGCGGCGAGTTCCGCGAGATCGAGTGGGACGAGGCGCTCGCCCTCGCGGCGCGATGGCTCGGCGACATCCGCGCGCGCGATCCGGACGAACTCGCGTTCTTCACCGGGCGCGACCAGTCGCAGGCATTGACCGGCTGGTGGGCGCAGGCCTTCGGCACGATCAACTACGCTGCGCACGGCGGTTTCTGCTCGGTCAACATGGCCGCGGCCGGCATGTACACGTTCGGCGGCAGCTTCTGGGAGTTCGGCGAGCCCGACTGGGAGCTGACGAAGTACCTGATGCTGTGGGGCGTCGCCGAGGACCACGACTCGAACCCGATCAAGCTCGGCCTCGGCAGGCTCAAGGCGCGCGGCGCGAAGATCGTCTCGATCAATCCCGTGCGCAGCGGCTACGGCGCGATCGCCGACGAATGGGTGCCGATCAATCCCGGCACCGACGGCTTGCTCGCGGGCGCGCTGATCCACGAATTGCTGCACGCCGATCGCGTCGACCTCGAGTACCTGGTGCGTTACACGAATGCGCATCATCTGGTGATTCGCGATCCCGGCGGCGCGGAAGACGGGTTGATCGCGCGGGATGCGGACGGGAAGCCGCTGTGCGCCGCTTTTGCCGACCGTCCCGGCGAAGGCCGGGATCCGCCGGCTTCCGCCGGTGCATCTGGAGAAGAAATGGTTCCCGGCCTTCGCCGCGACGACGGAAGCGAAAGTCCGCGCGCCGGAACGTGGCGTATCGTCGATGCGGGCGCGATCGACATCGCGCCGCTCGTCGTCGGCGAATACGCATTGCCCGACGGCCGCCGCGCAACGCCGGCGTTCCAGTTGTTCGCCGAACGCTTCATGGCCGACGACTACGCGCCGGATCGCGTCGCCGGCGCCTGCGGCATTTCGGCCGACACGATCCGCCGCCTCTCGCGCGAACTCGCCGACGTCGCGTTCGGGCAGGCGATCACGCTGAAACAGCGCTGGACCGACGCATGGGGCCGCGAGCACGACGAGATGACCGGGCGCCCGGTCGCGATGCACGCGATGCGCGGCATCAGCGCGCACGCGAACGGCTTCCACACCTGCCGCACCCTGCACCTGTTGCAGATGATCCTCGGCGCGATCGACACGCCCGGCAGCTTTCGCTACCAGCCCCCATATCCGAAGCCCGCGCCGCCGCCGAACCGTCCTGGCAAGACGCGCAAGGACAACGGCGCGCTCGATGCCGGCCCGCTCGGCTACGTGCACGTGCCGGAAGATCTCGTCGTCGACGCGGACGGCAAGCCGCGGCGCATCGACAAGGCGTTCTCGTGGGAACACCCGTTCGCCGCGCACGGCATGTTGCAGAACGTGATCGCGAATGCGGTCGCGGGCGACCCGCGCCGCATCGACACCTTGTTCCTGTTCATGGCCAACATGGGCTGGAACTCGGCGATGAACACGACCGCGACGCGCGAAATGCTCTGCGCGCGCAATGCGAACGGCGAGTACGCGATCCCGCGCATCATCTACGCCGACGCCTACGATTCGGAAACCGTCGCGTTCGCCGACCTCGTGCTGCCGGACACGACGTATCTCGAACGCCACGACTGCATCAGCCTGCTCGATCGCCCGATTTCCGACGCGGACGGCGCCAGCGACGCGATCCGTCGCCCGGTCGTGCAGCCGGACCGCGACGTGCGGCCGTTCCAGGACGTCCTGCTCGACCTCGGCGCACGACTGAAGCTGCCGGGCCTCGTCGACGAAACCGGCGCCGCGAAGTATCCGCGCGGCTACGCGCAGTACATGGTCGAGCACGAACGCGCACCCGGCGTCGGACTGCTCGCCGGCTGGCGTGGCGCGGACGGGGGGCAAGCGGGCGTCGGCCTGCCGAACCCCGCGCAACTCGAACGCTACATCGAGCACGACTGCTTCTGGCACCGCGAGATTCCCGCCGCGGGCCGCTACTGCAAGATGGCGAACCGCGACTACCTCGACTGGGCGAAGTCGCTCGGCTTCGTCGGCGGCACCGAACCGATCGTGATGCAGTTCTACGCCGAGAAGCTGCAGCGTTTCCGCCTCGCCGCGCAAGGACACGGCACGATGCAGCCGCCGGAGAAGGATCGCGAACGCGTGGCGCGCTATTTCGATCCGATCCCGTTCTGGTACGAGGCGCTCGACGCCGCCGATTCCGCCCGACCCGCGGCGCTCGTCCCTCGGCCCTATCCCCTCCATGCGATCACCCAGCGCCCGATGTTCATGTATCACGCCTGGGGCTCGCAGAACCGCTGGCTGCGCCAGATCGCGGCGCGCAACTTCCTGTACCTGCATCCGGCGACCGCGCATGCGCACGGCATCGCCGACGAGGACTGGATCTGGCTCGCGAGCCCGCGCGGTCGCATCCGCGTGCAGGCGCGGCTGCACGCGGGAACCGCGCCGGGAACGCTGTGGACGTGGAACGCGATCGGCAAGCGCAAGGGCGCATGGAAACTCGCGCCCGACGCGCCCGAAAACCGCGACGGATTCCTGTTGAATCACCTGATCGGCGAATCGCTCGACGATTCGGGCTACGCCAATGCCGATCCGGTCACCGGCCAGGCCGCCTGGTTCGACCTGCGCGTGCGCATCGAGCGCGACGCGCAGCCGCGCGTGGCCGGCCATCGCGTCGAACCGGCCGACCGTGAGGGCGTGCGATGACGACGCCGGCCTGGCTCACGCTCGGCATCGTGGTCGGCGCGATCGCGTTGTTCGCGAGCGAGAAGGTGCGCATCGACCTCGTCGCGCTGATCGTGCTGGTGCTGCTGGTCGTGCTCGGGCTGGTGTCGCCGGCCGAGGCGCTCGCGGGGTTCAGCAACGAGGCGACCGTGACCGTCGCGGCGATGTTCGCGCTCAGCATCGGCATCGAACGCTCCGGTGCGCTCGAACCGCTCGGCCGCATGCTCTCGCGCATCCGCCGGCCGTGGCTGCTGACGCTCGCGCTGATGCTCGCGATCGCGCCGATGGGCGCGTTCGTGAAGAACATCGCGCTGGTCGCGACCTTCCTGCCGCTGGCGCTGCGCGTATGCGAGCGCAGCGGCACCTCGCCCGCGCGCGTGTTGCTGCCGATGGCGTATGCGGCGCAGATGGGCGGCGTGTGCACCTTGATCGGCACTTCGTCGAACCTGCTCGCCGACAGTCTCGCGCAGAAGCACGGCCTGCCGCCGTTCGGCGTGTTCGAATTCACCCGCATGGGCGCGCTGCTGGCCGTGGTCGGCATCGCCTACCTGATGCTGGTCGGTCGCTGGCTGCTGCCGCGCGAGATCCATCCGAACGCGCCGGTCGAGGCGGAAATCGGCAAGTACGTGACCGAACTCAAGCTCAAGCCTTCCTCGCCGCTGGTCGGCCAGACGATCGCCGACGCGCGCCTCGGCGAGAAGCATGGCGTGTACCCGCTCGAACTGCTGCGCGGCGACCAGCACATGTGGTCGCCGCGGTCGCAGCAGCTCGAAGCCGGCGACGTGCTCCTGGTGCGCGGCGACTGGGACCGCATCGAGGACCTGCGCGCGCGCGCCGACCTCGAGCTCGATCCCGAGAACCGCTACGGCCCGGACCACGGCGAGGCGCGCGTGTTGGTCGAGGCGATGGTCCGGCCGGACGACAGCGGCATCGACGGCCGCAGCCTCGGCGACCTCGATTTCCTGCGCCGGCACGACGCGATCGCGCTGGCGATCCAGCGCCGCGGCCGCGTCCTGCGCGAGAAGCTCAAGGACGTGCGGCTCGCCGCCGGCGACGTGCTGCTGCTGCTCGCCGACGAATCGGCGCTCGCCTCGCTGCGCGGCGACGAACGCCTGGTCGTGCTGAGCGAGCGGGAGGACACGCGGCGCACGCCCAAGCGCGCGATCGCCGCGATCGCGATCATGGCCGCGGTCGTCGTCGTTTCCGGCCTGCACTGGCTGCCGATTCCGGTGGCGGCGATCGGCGGCGCGGTGGCGATGGCGATCGCCGGCTGCTTCGGCCGCAAGGACCTCTACGAAGGCATGGACTGGAAGATCGTCGTGCTGCTCGCGGCGATCCTGCCGCTCGGCACGGCGATCGAGAACAGCGGCCTGTCGCGGCATCTCGTCGATGCCGGCATGCATCTGGTCGGCGCGCACGGCCCGCTCGCCGCCTTGCTGATGGTGTACCTGCTGACGGCGCTGCTGACGGAACTGATGGGCCACAACCCCTCGGTCGTGCTGATGGTCGGCATCGCGATCTCGGTCGCGCATTCGATGCACGCCGACGCGCGGCCGTTCGTGGTCGCGGTCGCGTTCGCCGCGGCGACCTCGTTCGCCACGCCGGTCGGCTACCCGACCAACACGATGGTCTACTATGCCGGCGGCTACCGCTTCACCGATTTCATGAAGATCGGCATTCCGCTGATCGCGCTGTTCTGCGTCCTGTCGATGATCCTGATCCCGCATTTCTGGCCGCTGACGCCATGACGTCGCTGCCGCCGCCGACCGCGCGCAAGCTCGGCCTCGTCATCGACCTCGACACCTGCGTCGGCTGCCACGCCTGCGCGGTCGCGTGCAAGGAATGGAACGACGGCGGCCAGTTCGGCCCGCTTCCCGACGCCGATCCGCAGGGCGCGAAACCGGATGGCGTCTGGTTCAACCGGGTGCACAGCTACGCGGTCGAGCAAGCCACCCCGCAGGGCGCTCGCGAACTCGCCGTGCATTTCCCGCGATCGTGCCTGCATTGCGAAACCCCGGCCTGCGTGACCGTGTGCCCGACCGGCGCGAGCTACAAGCGCGCCGAGGACGGCATCGTGCTGGTCGACGAGGACAAGTGCATCGGTTGCCAGTTGTGCGCCTGGGCCTGTCCGTACGGCGCGCGCGAGATCGACGCCCGGAAGGGCACGATGCAGAAATGCACGCTGTGCGTCGACCGCATCTACAACGAGACGCTCGAAGAAGACGATCGCCAACCGGCCTGCGTGAAGGCCTGTCCGACGCGCGCGCGGCATTTCGGCGACCTCGGCGACGCCGATTCGGCGGTGTCGAAACTCGTCGCCGAACGCGATGGTTACGCGCCGATGCCGGAGTTCGGCTACCGGCCGGTCAACCGCTACCTGCCGCCGCGGCCGCGGAGGGATGGCTGCGGCGAACGGGCCGATGCATCGGCGATGCGCGAGGAAACACTCGACACGGCCAAGCTGCCCGGCGTGCTGCGCTGGCTCGACCGCGCGCTGTCGCGTTGAAGGCGCGAAACGACGGCGCCGTTCCCGCGAAGGCGGGAATCACGAGCAAGAATGAGGTTTCCCGACGATGCGACCGACGTTCTCGATCATCTGTTTCACCGTGCTGTCCGGACTCGGCTATGGCGCGTGGTTCCTGGTCGGACTCGGCTTTGCGATCGGCCCGGTCTGCGGCCCGCGCAGCGCACCCGACGCATTCGGCGTCACGCTGGCGCTGTGCCAGACACCGTTCGTGTCGTCGGCCGGATTGCTGCTCGCATTCGTGCTCGTCGGCGCCGGACTGCTGTGCTCGCTCGGCCACCTCGGCCAACCACGGCGCGCATGGCGCGCGCTGTCGCAATGGCGCAGCTCCTGGCTGTCGCGCGAGGGTGTGGCGGCCCTGCTCACGTTTGTGCCTGCCCTCGCCCTTCTCGCGCAGCGCGTGGTGGAACGGTTCGGCGCGGAACCGGCTTCGCCCGACGCCATCGCACCGCGCCTGCTCGGCATCGCGCTGTGCGCGGGTGCGGCGCTGACGGTGTTCTGCACCGCGAACATCTACGCCAGCCTGAAACCGATCGCGGCGTGGCACCAGCGTCACGTGGTGCCCGCCTATCTCGTGCTCGGCGTTTACGGCGGCGCCCTGCTGCTCGCGGCCGGCGCCGTGCCGCCCGGCCGATGGCTGCCAGCCTCCGACGCGCGCACGCTGCTGCTCGTCGCCATCGCGCTCGCGATGGGCGGGGCCTGGCTCAAGTCGCGCTACTGGCGCGCAATCGACGCGCTGCCGGCACGCGGCGTAGGGCACGCGACCGGGCTCGATGCGCTCGGCAGCGCACGCAGCGTCGAACAGCCGCATACCGAACAGAACTACCTCACGCACGAAATGGGTTTCGTGCTCGCACGCAAGCATGCGCGCAAACTGCGCGCGATCGCGCTGCTCGCCGCGTTCGCCATTCCGGCCGTGCTCGCGTTGCTGGGTTTCACGATGCCGGGTGCGCAACCGGTCGCGGTCCGGCTCGCGCTCGCCAGCGGCGTGCTCGGCCTGTTCGTCGAACGCTGGCTGTTCTTCGCCGAAGCCAGGCATGCGGTGGCGGCGTACTACGCCCGTTGAGCGGCGCGCCTTACGCGCAATGAACGTTCACAAAATGAAATCCGAACATTCACGCACCGTTTAGTGCGCGTGCCCAACCATGCCGCCCGGCCGCATTCGATTGCGGCTTTTTTTTGCCGCGAATCCCCGAGAAAGGAAGATCCCGAACATGAACAAGATGCTGATCCCGCTGGCCCTGCTGGCCGCGCTGCCGCTGACCGCGTTCGCCGACAACGACGGCACCTGGTCCGGTTCCGGCGAGGCCGGCTTCGCCGCCGCGCGCGGCAACGCGAAGTCCGAGAACCTCAACGCGAAGCTGCAGTTCGCCAAGGAGGACGACACCTGGAAGGACAACTTCTACCTGACCGCGCTGCGCAGCAAGGGCGAGGTCAAGAACCAGTACGTGGACGCGAACGGCCAGATCGCGACCGCCAACAGCTACGACCTGACCTCGAACCGCTACGAAGTCGGCGCCTCGATGGGCTACAAGCTCGACGAGCGCAGCTACATCGTCGGCGCGGCGCGCTACGAGAACGACGACTTCTCGCCGTTCGACTACCAGGCCATCGTCTCGATCGGCTACGGCTACACGGTGCTGAAGAACCAGGTCAACGAGCTGTCGTTCGAAGTCGGCCCCGGCTACAAGCGCTACAAGCCGGTCGACGTGCTCGGTCCGGATTTCGACGCGGACAACAATCTCGTGCGCCACAGCTTCAGCTCGGAAGGCGAACTCGTCGGCCGCGGCCTGATGGCGTACAAGCACAACTTCACCGATACGGTGTCGTTCGTCGACACGCTGCTGGTCGAAGCCGGCGCGGACAATACGTTCCTGCAGAACGACGCCGGCCTGCAAGTCGACATGAGCAAGAAGCTCGCGCTCAAGGTCGGCTACCAGGTGCGCCACAATTCGGAAGTGGCGGCCGGCCTCAAGAAGACCGACCAGTTGATGACGACCAACCTCGTCTACAACTTCGGGCACTGAGGCCTTGAAGCCTCCCCCTTCGAGGGCCTGCGCCGGGCTTGTCGAAGGGGGAGCATCGCGTGGCGGCGCCCGTCCCTGCTCCACGCGTCAGGTGCGGCGCAGGATCTCGTCCGCGCCGCGCTCGCGCAACATGGCGGCGACACGGTCGCCCAGGCCCTGCGGATCGTCGCGTTCGCCGCGCGCCTCGGCACGGATCAGGCGCCCCTCGTCCGCGTCGCCGACCAGTCCCCACAGCGCAAGACCCGCTTCGGTCTCCACGCAGTAGCCGGCGATCGGCACGCTGCAGCTGCCGTGCAGGCGCAGGTTCATCGCGCGTTCGGCGGCGACGCAGCGGTGCGTCGCCTCGTCGTCGAGACCGCGCAGGAGATCGAGCGTGGCCGCGTCGCCGACGCGGCATTCGACCGCGATCGCGCCTTGCGCGACGGCCGGCAACCATGCCGGCGCGGCAAGCCGTTCGCTGATGCGCGCGCCGAGTCCGAGCCGCTCGATGCCGGCACAGGCGAGGATGATCGCGTCGTAGTCGCCGGCATCGAGCCGCGCGAGGCGCGTGTTGACGTTGCCGCGCAGGTCGAGCAGACGCAGGTCCGGCCGCAGCGCGCGCAGTTGCGCCTGCCGGCGCAGCGACGAGGTACCGACGCGCGCGCCGTGCGGCAACTCGGCGAATCGCGTGCATGCGTTGCCGATGAAGGCGTCCGCCGCGTCGGCGCGTTCGAGCACGGCGCCGATCGCGAAGCCGGCTTCGAGCTCCATCGGCACGTCCTTGAACGAATGCACTGCGATGTCGGCGCGCTGCTCCAGCATCGCGACTTCGAGCTCCTTCAGGAACAAGCCCTTGCCGCCGATCGCGGCCAGCGGGCGATCGATGATCTGGTCGCCGCGCGTGGTCATCGGCACCAGCTCGACCTTGAGATTCGCGTGCAGCGCGCGCAGGCGCGCGGCGACGTGTTCGGCCTGCCACAGAGCGAGCGCGCTCTGGCGCGTGGCGATGCGCAGCGTGTTGATGGCGGTCATGCGGAAACCCGGTCAGGCGAGGTCGACAGGCGCGCGTTCGGCGCGCCGGGAACGCAGTGTATGCGCAAATCCGCATCGAGCCCGGCGCCTGCGCGCGCGTGCCGCAGCGCCGATCAAAGCGAGCGCACCAGCCGGCGCAGCCCCGGCAGGTTGCGGCGGCTGACCTCGAGCTCGGCCGACACGCCGTCGACGTTCGCGAACAGGCGCCCGTCCGGCGCGCGCGTGAGGCCGGCGAGGCGCGCGCGCGCGACCAGGCAGTTGCGATGGATGCGCACGAAACGTCCCTCGAACTCGTCCTCGAGCGATTTCAGCGGCTCCTCGATCAGCACCTCGCCCCTGGCATGGTGCACGACGACGTACTTGTCTTCGGCGAGCAGGTAGTGGATGTCGGCGATCGGCACCAGCACGAGGCTGCCGCGCACGCGCGCGCACAGGTGCGTGCGCGTGCGACCCGGATCGACCGCCTGCGCCAGTTCGTGCGCGCGCGTGCCGCTCAGGCGGCGCGCCTTGTCCAGCGCCGCGCGCAGACGCTCGCCGCGCACCGGCTTGACCAGATAGTCGACCGCGTTCGCCTCGAACGCGGCGAGCGCGTGGTCTTCGTACGCGGTGCAGAAGATCACGCCGGGCGGCGAATCCCAGGCGCCGAGATGACGCGCGGTTTCGAGCCCGTCCATGACCGGCATGCGGATGTCGAGCAGGACCAGGTCGGGCCGCTCGCGCGCGGCGATCTCCAGGGCCTCGCGGCCGTTGCCGGCGCCACCGACGATGTCGACGCCGCCGATGTCGGCGAGCAGCACGGCCAGGCGTTCGCGCGCCAGCGGTTCGTCGTCGACGAGCAACACTTTCATCGGGCAAGCGTCTCCGGCAGGCGCAGGCGGACCGTGTAGGTGTCCGGCCCCGGCTCGACGCGCAGGTCGGCGCGGGCGCCGAAATGGTACCCGATGCGCGCGCGCACGTTGGCCAGCGCGACGCCGTTACGCTTCGCCGGCGCGTCCGCCGGCAGCGGATTGGCGATGACAATCTCGACGCCATCGCCGCTGCGCCGTCCGCGCACGACGATCGTGCCGCCATCGGCGCGCGGCTGGATGCCGTGGTAGACCGCGTTCTCGATGAGCGGCTGCAACAGCAGGCGCGGCAGCACGAAATCGTGCGGCAGGTCGTCGACGTCGACGTCCGCGACGAGGCGATCGCCCAGGCGCAGGCGTTCGATGTGCAGGTAGCGCCGGACCAGGTCGAGTTCCTCGCCGAGCGTGCCGGGCGCCTCGCCGGCGCCGAGTGCGGCGCGGAACAGATCGGCGAGGTCTTCCACCGTGCGCTCGGCCTCGGCCGGGCGCGTGCGGATCAGGCTCGCGATCGTGTTCATGCTGTTGAACAGGAAGTGCGGACGGATGCGCGCCTGCAGTGCATCGACCTGCGCCTTCGCCGCGGCGCGCACGCGTTCGCGCCATCGCTCCAGCACGAACAGGTAACGCAGCAGCGCCGCGGCGATCAACGCGCAGATGGCCGCGTTGGCGAACACGAAGCGGCGGCCCTCGCCGACCGGCACGCTGAGCTGCAGGCCGAGCGCCTGGTCCATCCGGCACACCACCGCGCTCGCCAGCGCGGTCACCAGCAGGCTGACCAGCCACGCCACGACGTAGCCGCCGCGCGTATCGAGGCGCCCCAGCACGCCGCGCAACGAACACAGCACGACCGCATTGAGCAGCGCCAGCCACTGCACGTACACGCTGACGACGCCGAGTCGCGGCAGCACCACCCGCGCCTGCGGTTCCGGCGCGAGCACGACGACCAGCGCGACCAGCTCGGCGACGACCATCACCGCGAACAGCGTAGGTCCGCTGCAGAACTGCGGCAGCCATGCCGGCCCGCTGGTGGCGCTGCGCCGTTGCACGCGATCTCCCCCTGCTGCGTCCCCGTGAAAACGCCCGCACCTTAGCAGGATGCGCGGCTCACTTCGTCGCGGCGAGTCGCGCTCCGAGCCATGCCCGCAAGTCGACGAT
>Ga0153956_1000827_pt1 | contig 31689 bp, 27 predicted proteins | sample TSFL040MetaG_FD_104704 | JGI IMG/M metagenome (GOLD analysis project Ga0153956, IMG submission 104704) | Attine ant fungus gardens microbial communities from Florida, USA - TSFL040 MetaG | ecosystem: Host-associated > Fungi > Mycelium > Unclassified | place: USA: Florida, Wekiwa Springs... | reverse complement strand
CCCGATTCCGAAGTTCGCATGTCCTTGCGGCGACCTTTGATGCGAACTCCGGAATTAAAGGGACACTGGCAAGTTTATGATTCTCGTGTGGTTCAGGTTCAGAAGTCCGCTTCACCGACTCGCCGCGATAGTGTGGCGGACTTCTGAACCACCACACGAGACGATCGATGATCGCATCGTGACGGCACACCGATGCCGCTTCGCGGATGTCGCCGTCCACCATTTCGTCGGCGTGAATTGACCCCGGGCGGCTTGATCCCGGAGTAAAACCGGTATCCAGTCCGCTGAACCGGCATTCCCGGTTTCGCCCCCATCAAGACTTCGCCCCCATCAAGACAAAGAACCGGCACCATGAACGATACGCCGACCGCTGCCTCCGATCCGTTCGATTGCGCGGAAATGCTGGATGGCATCCGCCGCTGGGTGGAAATCGAAACACCGACCGACGTCCCGGATCAGGTCAACAAGCTCGTCACGCTGGTGTCGGAAGGATATCGCGGCCTGCCGGCATCGCTGGAGCGCATTCCCGGCAAGGATGGCCGCGGCGACCACCTCGTCGCGCGCTCGGACTGGGGTCAGGATGCGCCAGGCATTCTGGTGTTGAGCCATCTCGATACGGTTCATCCGATGGGGTTCATCGCGCGACTGCCTTTCAAGGTCGAAGGCGACAGCGCGTTCGGTCCCGGCATCTACGACATGAAGGGCGGTGCCTACATCGCGTTCCATGCCTTCCGCCGGATTTGCGCCGCGCCGGAGCGATCGCCGCTCGGCATCACACACCTCTACGTCTCCGACGAAGAGATCGGCAGCCCGACCTCGCGCGCATTGATCGAGGCGGAGGGCCGCAAGGCCAAATATGTGCTGGTGACCGAGCCGGCGCGCGACGGCGGCATGGTTGTTACCGGACGCAAGGGCGTCGCGCGTTTCGAGGTGTTCATCAAGGGCGTGCCCGCGCATGCCGGCTCGCGGCCGCAGGACGGCCGCAGCGCGATCCGCGAACTCGGCAACGTCATCCAGACACTGGAGGCGATGAACGACGCGAAACGCGGTGTCACCGTCAATGTCGGTGTCGTCAGAGGCGGCACCAAGCCGAACGTGATTCCGGAAGAGGCGTATGCGGAAGTCGACATGCGCGTTCCGACCCTGGCGGACGCGGATGAGTTCGTTCCAAAAATTCTCGGCCTGACTTCCCGGACCGAGGGCGTCAGCGTGAAAGTGGTCGGCGAACTCAACCGGCCGCCCTACGAAAAGCGCAACGCCGGCGCGGCGCTGTTCGGACATGCGAAGACGCTGGCCGCCGAGATCGGCTTCGACCTGATCGACACCGCGACCGGCGGCGGCTCCGACGGAAATTTCACCGCGCCGCATACGGCGACGCTCGATGGCCTCGGCGTCGACGGCCTGGGCGCGCATACCCATTACGAGCAGATGTTCGTGTCCTCGATCGCGCCGCGCGCACGTCTGTTGCATCGCCTCTACCAGACGCTGCGATGACGATGGCCGCATCCGACCATGACAATCGTCATTCCGACGACGACCGCGCGTCGCAAGATCGCCGCGAGTCCGGTCAGGGCTCGTTTTTCGGACGCCGCAAGGGACACAAGCTGCGGCCGCACCAGACCGACCTGATCGCGCATCTGCTGCCGCATCTCAGCGTCGATCTCGGTACACCAAGACCATCCGACCCTCGCGCGCTGTTCGACCCGCCGGTCGAGAACGTGCGTATCGAGATCGGATTCGGCGGGGGCGAACATCTGATCGCCGAGGCGCTGGCGTTTCCGCGCACCGGCTTCATCGGCTGCGAACCATACGTCAACGGCATGGCCAAGATCCTCACGCAGATCGAGACGCACGACACCCGCAATATCCGCCTGCTCGCGGGCGATGCGTCGGAATTACTGGCGTGGCTGCCCGACGGTTCGCTGTCGCGGATCGATCTGATCCATCCGGATCCGTGGCCCAAGCGCCGCCACTGGAAACGCCGGTTCGTTCAGGATGCGACGGTCGCCGCGATGGCCCGCGTGCTGAAGCCCGGCGGTGAATTCCGCTTTGTGTGCGACATCCCCGACTATGTCGCATGGACCCTCGCACACCTGGTGCAGTCGCCGGATTTCACCTGGCTCGCCGAGCGCGCCGACGACTGGCGCAACCCGTGGACCAACTACACGATGACGCGCTACGGCCGCAAAGCCGAACGCGAGGGCCGCCATGCCGCGTACCTGCGATTTCGGCGAGACGGTTAGCGGCGCCGAGGTCAGGCCGATTGACGCGCCTTCCAGAAATTCATCACACGCTGCGCCGTCGTCGGCACCAGCCGCTCGAAGTTGACCCGCGCCGTCTCGAAGTCTGTCTCCGAGATCGCACGGTTCGGACCCAGCCGTAGCAGGATCAATGCGCGGACCGTCGCCCATTCCAGGCCGAGCGATTTGCCCATGATGAGAATTGGATCGTGCCGCTCGCCGGTCATGAGGGTTTCGATGGTGGAGATCCGCACTCCCGACATCGCCGAGAGCATGGCCATCGATTCCTCGTAGTTGTGCCCCCTGGCAAGCGCGAGCAACGCCGACTCATGCAGCCCTTCAGCCTGATGACGCGAAACGACAGCGCGCTGCGCCACCGAAAAGTCGCGGCTGGCCGGCGCGCCTTTCGACCCGCCGGTAATCTGAATCATGGTCTTGCTGATCGCAGCCTTCCTGGCGGGACTGGCGGCTTCGAACAGCCGCCGCCGGACGACGTCGGCCGAGGTGGCAAGCAGGCGCTCGAGCAAGGCCGCCGATATGTCCTCCCGCTGCCCCACCGTGAGCGCGAGCATGCCGTCATCGCCCGCACGCTTGACCAGGCCGGAATACCCGATCGGCGAAAACAGCGCGCCGGCATTCCTGGCAACGCTGCGGACAACTTCGCGGTCGCCACGGTGGATGATGACATCGGTCAGATCGGGCGACAGAGCGGAGCGTCCGGAAATCGCCAGCAGATGGTCCTGACCTTTGACGCGCGCGATTTCCACCAGCGTCGGATCGTCGATCAGCGGCGAACTGCGCAGCAGCGGTCCCGCGACCACAACCTCGTCCGCGCGGGCCAGCCGATTGACCAGCGCCGGCGGCGCGTTGGGCACACCGGCCAGCCGCTCGGCGAGCTCGGCCCGCGTCCCGATTTCGGTCTGCGACACCAGTCCGGTCAGGATGCCGTCGAACAGATCGACGTGTTCAGGCGCGAAGCGGCCGGCGCCTTGCAGGAACAAGTCGGAAATTTGCCGGATCGCCTTCGCGCGCCGCTGCGGATCGCCATGTTCAACGATGTCATCGAGCCCGGGGATCAGCAAGGTGGCGGCCGGCATAACCTACACGCAATACGAGAAATTGAAAGCCCGCCACAACTTAGGTCGCCTTGATGAAGGAAGCGTTAGCCGCGCGGCGCGGCGATGAAATCCGCGCGTCATGGCTTCCCGGCCCTTGCCGGCCGCCGCAAAAACAGCTATAACCACCGCAACTTATGGTTTCTCATACGATGGCGTATTGAGAGTGGGCCCTCCGGGACCCGCTCTTTTTTATTACCTGAACGGACCCCCGTCGCGTTGGCGATCCGGAGCCCTGTCAGCAATCCGCCGGACCCGAAAGCATGGTCCGGCCCAACCTTGTGACTGTCAGACCGACGTGACGCTGGAAATGACCGATCCTGTCGCCCCGATCCCGGATCACGAACTGCTTGACGAGCCGCGTCTGGTGGTCGAGCCGGGGGCGGCCGCGCGGGTGTCGTCGGTGGTTGCCCCGGTCCTGCATGGCATGGGGTATCGTCTTGTCCGGATCAGGATTTCCGGCGAGGCCGGCTGCACCGTGCAGATCATGGCCGAACGGCCGGACGGATCGATGCAGATCGAGGATTGCGAGGCGATCTCGAAGGCGCTGTCGCCGGTGCTCGACGTCGCCGATCCGATCGAGCGGGCCTACCGGCTGGAAATCTCCTCGCCCGGCATCGACCGGCCTCTGGTGCGCCGGTCCGATTTCGAGCGCTACGCCGGTCATCTTGTGAAAATCGAGATGGCTGTCGCATCCCAGGGGCGCAAGCGGTTTCGCGGCCTTCTGGAGAGTGTCGAAGGCGACTGCGTGCGCTTGCATCGGGACGACATCCGCGCGGACGAAGATGCGGTCGTGAGGCTGGTCATGGAAGACATCGCCGACGCCCGGCTGATCCTGACCGACGAATTGATCGCGGAATCGATGCGCCGGGGCAAGATCGCGGAACGCGAGATGAAACAAAGCCTCGGCATCCTGCCGCCGCCTCCGCCGCACGCAAAAAAAAGCGATCCGGCCAAGAGCGTCGCGCCGAAACCGAAATTCAAGGGTAACGCGAAAGCGCCCAAGAAGAAGCCGCCGAAGAACACCAAGGAACACCGTCTCGCCGCAGAAAGACTGCGGCGCGACGATATCGATCCAATCGAAGGAGAATGAACCATGGCCGCTGTCAGCGCCAATAAACTCGAATTGCTGCAGATCGCGGATGCGGTCGCGCGAGAGAAATCCATCGACCGCGGCATCGTCATCGCCGCGATGGAGGACGCCATCGCGAAGGCCGCCCGGGCGCGCTACGGCAGCGAGACCGACGTTCATGCCGAGATCCATCCGAAGACCGGCCAGTTGCAGTTGACCCGCCACATGCTGGTGGTCGAGCAGGTCGAGAACGCGTCGAATCAGATTTCGCTGAAAGATGCGCAGCGTGCCAACCCCGGCGCGCAGGTCGGCGACACCATCGCCGATACCCTGCCGCCGCTGGAATATGGCCGCATCGCCGCGCAGTCGGCGAAGCAGGTGATCGTGCAGAAGGTGCGCGAGGCCGAGCGCGACCGCCAGTATCAGGAATTCAAGGACCGCATCGGCGATATCGTCAACGGCGTCGTCAAGCGCGTCGAATACGGCAGCGTCATCGTCGATCTCGGTCGTGGCGAGGCGATCGTGCGCCGCGATGAAATGCTGCCGCGCGAGGTGTTCCGCAACGGCGACCGCGTCCGCGCCTACGTCTTCGACGTGCGCCGCGAGACCCGCGGCCCGCAGATCTTCCTGTCGCGCACCCATCCGCAGTTCATGGCGAAGCTGTTTGCGCAGGAAGTGCCGGAAATCTACGACGGCATCGTCGAGATCAAGGCGGTGGCGCGCGATCCCGGTTCACGGGCGAAAATCGGCGTGATTTCCCGGGATTCCTCGGTCGACCCGGTCGGCGCCTGCGTCGGCATGCGCGGATCGCGCGTGCAGGCGGTGGTGAACGAGTTGCAGGGTGAGAAGATCGACATCATCCCGTGGTCGCCCGACATCGCGACGTTCGTCGTCAACGCGCTGGCGCCGGCGGAAGTCGCCAAGGTCGTCATCGACGAAGACCGCGAACGGATCGAGGTCGTGGTTCCCGACACCAACAATCAGTTGTCGCTGGCGATCGGCCGTCGCGGGCAGAACGTGCGTCTCGCCTCGCAACTCACCGGCTGGGATATCGACATCCTGACCGAGCAGGAAGAATCCGAACGCCGCCAGGCCGACTTCGAGAATTCGACGCGCGTTTTCATGGAAGCGCTCAATGTCGACGAGGTTGTCGGACAGTTGCTGGCGTCGGAAGGCTTCACCTCGGTGGAGGAGCTGGCACTGGTCGACGCGCGCGAACTCGCCGGCATCGAAGGCTTCGACGACGAGACTGCGAGCGAGTTGCAGAGCCGCGCGCGCGAATATCTGGAACAGCTCGAAGCCGAACTGGAGAGCAAGCGCAAGGAGCTTGGCGTCGAGGATGCCGTGAAGAACGTGCCCGGCGTGACCTCGAAGATGCTGGTGAAGTTCGGCGAGAACGACGTCAAATCCGTCGAGGATCTCGCCGGCTGTGCCACCGACGATCTGGTCGGCTGGACCGAGCGCAAGGAAGGCAGCGAACCGGTCAAGCATGCGGGTTATCTCGACGGCCTCGAGGTTTCGCGTGAGGACGCCGAGGCCATGATCATGCAGGCGCGCCTGGTCGCAGGCTGGATCACCGAAGCCGATCTCGCGAAGCCGGCGGAGGCCGATGCCGCCGAAGAACAGCCGGCTTAAGGCGTGTGTTCCGCAAACGTAGACACCGGTTTGGCGCGAAGAACTCGCGCTCATGATTAGGGAGATGCCCCGCGCATGCTTGCCATCGCCGACCCGGCAGATCTGGACGACGGACCGCGGAGCCACAAGTCCGCGACGACGCGGATGTGCGCGGTCACGCGGCAGGTGCGCCCGATCGACGACCTGATCCGGTTCGTGGTCTCGCCCTCGGACGAGGTCATTCCGGACCTGAAGCGCAGGCTCCCGGGGCGCGGCATGTGGATCACGGCCTCCCATGGAGCCGTTGCGGACGCCGCCCGGCGTCACCAATTCAGCAGGGGATTCAAGCGTGACGTCCGGGTTCCGCCGGCCCTTGCCGACGAGACCGAACGCCTGTTGGCCCGCGGCGCGCTCGATGCGCTGGCGATGGTCGCCAAGGCCGGTCAGGCCGTTTCCGGTTTCGCCAAGGTCGAAGAAGCGCTGGTGCGCTCTCAGGCGATAGCCTTGCTGCACGCTTCGGACGGCGCGGCGGACGGAATCCGGAAATTGGACGCCTTCGTTAAGAAAATGGCCGCGGATTCCCGCGAATCGCGGGAAATCCCGGTCATCACCGCACTGGCGTCGGCAGAATTGGATTTGGCACTGGGCCGGTCAAATGTGATACATGCTGCCCTGCTCGCAGGCCCGGCGAGCAAGACGTTCCTGTCGCGCAGCCAGACCCTGGTCCGATACCGGGATGGCGGACAGCGGCAAGGCAACGAGACGCGGCAAGAATTATAAAGACACGGCCTGTGCGAATGCGTACGGCGCAACAAGATTGGGACTGCTGAATGGTTGATACGAAAAATCCTGGCGACAAGACTCTGAGCGTGCCGACCAAGACCTTGACGCTCAAGCCGCGCGTCGAGACGGGCACGGTGCGCCAGAGCTTCAGCCATGGCCGTACCAAGCAGGTGGTGGTTGAAAAACGCGGCAAGCGCCGTATTGGCGGCGATGCCCCGGCTGCCGCCCCTGAGCCGGCTGCGGCTTCGGAGCCCGTGGTCGCCAAGGCACCCGTGGCAAAAGCGCCGCCGGCGCGTCCAGCGGCGCCCGCCGCCCCGCGCGCCGGTTCGGGCGTGGTGTTGCGGACGCTGACCGAGGACGAGCGCATCGCGCGCGCCAGTGCGCTCGCCGAAGCCAAGGTTCGTGCCGAGGAAGAGCGCCGCCTCGCCGAAGAGGAAGCCGCCCGCCGCAACAGCAAGGAAGGCCGGGAACAGGCCGAGCGCGAGGCCGCGGAGGCCCGACGCAAGGCGGAAGAAGAACGTCACCGTCAGGAAGAGGAAGCCAAGCGCAAGGCCGAGCTTGAAGCCAAGCGCCGCTTTGGCGAGGCCGAAGCCAAGGCCGCAGCGCCAACCACGACCACCACCCGCGCGGCGACGACGCCGGCTCGTCCAGCGGCGGTCGCCGCCGACGGCAGCGATGAGGACGAAGGTCCGCGTCAGATTCGCCGCGGCCCCGGCGGCGCGGCGCGCCCTGTGATCGCACCGAAACCGACCGCGAAGCCGGCGCCGCAGAAGCAACGCGGGCGTCTGACCCTGGTGACGGCGCTCAATGCCGATGACGTGCGCGAGCGTTCGATCGCGTCGTTCCGCCGCCGCACCCAGCGCCTGAAAGGTCATGCGTCGAACGAGCCGAAGGAAAAGCTCATCCGCGAAGTCACCGTGCCGGAAGCGATCACCATCCAGGAGCTCGCGAACCGCATGTCGGAGCGCGCGGTGGACGTGATCCGGCTGCTGATGAAGCAGGGCGCGATGCACAAGATCACCGACGTGATCGATGCCGATACCGCGCAACTCATCGCCGAGGAACTTGGCCACACCGTCAAGCGCGTGGCGGCATCCGACGTGGAAGAGGGCCTGTTCGACGTTGTCGACGATTCCACCGACACCGAGCCGCGCTCGCCCGTCGTCACCGTCATGGGTCACGTCGACCACGGCAAAACCTCGCTGCTGGATGCGCTGCGCCACGCCAGCGTCGTGTCGGGTGAAGCCGGCGGCATCACCCAGCATATCGGCGCCTATCAGGTCACCTCGCCGGACAGCGGCAAGAAGATCACTTTTATCGACACGCCGGGCCACGCCGCGTTTACCGCGATGCGCGCGCGCGGCGCCAAGGTGACCGACATTGTCATTCTCGTGGTTGCCGCCGATGACGGCGTGATGCCGCAGACCGTCGAAGCCATCAATCACGCCAAGGCGGCGAAGGTTCCGATGATCATCGCCATCAACAAGATCGACAAGCCCGACGCGAGGCCGGAGCGGGTGCGGACCGAGCTGTTGCAACACGAGGTGCAGGTCGAATCGATGGGCGGCGACGTCGTCGACGTCGAAGTCTCCGCCAAGAACAATACCAATCTCGACAAGCTGCTCGAGATGATCGCCCTTCAGGCCGAGCTGCTCGACCTCAAGACCAACGCATCGCGCCCGGCCGAAGGCACCGTGATCGAAGCCAAGCTGGACCGCGGCCGCGGCCCCGTCGCGACGGTTCTGGTCCAGCGCGGCACGCTGCGGGTCGGCGACATCATCGTGGCCGGCGCCGAAATGGGCCGCGTTCGCGCGCTGATCAACGATCAGGGCGAAACGGTCGATGAGGCCGGGCCATCGGTGCCGGTCGAGGTGCTCGGCTTCAACGGCCCGCCGGAAGCCGGAGACCGGCTCGCGGTGGTCGAAAACGAAGCCCGCGCGCGCCAGGTCACCAGCTACCGCGCCCATCAGAAGCGCGAGAATGCCGCGGCCAATGTCTCCGGCATGCGCGGCTCGCTCGAGCAGATGATGTCGCAGCTCAAGACCACGGGCCGCAAGGACTTCCCGCTGATCATCAAGGCGGACGTGCAAGGCTCCCTCGAAGCCATCCTCGGCTCGCTGGAAAAGCTCGGCACCGACGAAGTCGCCGCGCGCATCCTGCATGCGGGCGTCGGCGGCATCTCGGAATCCGACGTGACACTGGCCGAAGGCTTCAACGCCGCGATCATCGGCTTCAGCGTCCGCGCCAACAAGGAAGCGGCGGCCGCCGCCAAGCGCAACGGCATCGAAATCCGCTACTACAACATCATCTATGATCTCGCGGACGATGTGAAAAAGGCGATGTCGGGCCTGCTGACGCCGGAACGGCGCGAGACCATGCTTGGCAATGCGCAGATCCTGGAAGTGTTCAACATCTCCAAGGTCGGCAAGGTCGCGGGTTGCCGCGTCACCGACGGCACCGTGGAACGCGGCGCCAACGTCCGCCTGATCCGCGACAACGTCGTGGTGCACGAAGGCAAGCTGTCGACGCTGAAGCGTTTCAAGGACGAAGTGAAGGAAGTGCAATCCGGTCAGGAATGCGGCATGGCGTTCGAGAATTACGGCGACATGCGAACCGGCGACGTTATCGAATGCTATCGCGTGGAGACCATCCAGCGCTCGCTGTGAGTCCAAATCTCACGAGAACGTCGGACTAACTCAAATGGGACGTCATGCCCGGCTTTATGCCGGGCATCCACGTCTTGAGAAATTTGACAGGAAGAAAGACATGGATGGCCGGGACAAGCCCGGCCATGACGAGTGTTTTTCGAAGGACGTTAATGCCGCGTCATCATCAATCATCGAAAAGGCCCGGCGGCTCGCAGCGCCAGTTGCGCGTCGGCGAAACCGTGCGCCATGCGATCGCCGAGATCCTGTCGCAAGGCCATGTCCACGATCCCGTGCTCGAAGGACATCTCATCACCGTGCCGGAAGTGCGCATGTCCCCCGACCTCAAGCTCGCGACGATCTACGTGATGCCGCTCGGCGGCCGCGACACCTCGGATGTGATCGAGGCGCTCGACCGCAACAAGAAATTCCTGCGCGGCGAGATCGCGCGGCGCGTTAACCTGAAATTCGCACCTGATATCCGCTTCCGCACCGACGACCGATTCGACGAAGCGGAACGTATCGAGAAATTATTGAGAACACCTGCGGTGCAAAGAGACCTCGCGCCGGATTCGGATGAAAGCTGACAATCATGATCACGCCTGACGCCGCCCTCGATTCGAAATCGACCGAATCGGACGGCGCGCAAAAAAATAATTCTGCATATCCTCGCCACGACGTGACCGGCCATGACGGTTCGGCCGCTTCGCCTCGCGAGGAAGCGGTCGACGCGCGCGACAGCACCCGTGCGCGCAACAACGATCCGCGCGACGCCGCGCGTGGCGGCAAGCAACAACGCCAGAACAATCAGGTTCGCCGCGACAAGCGCGACGTGCACGGCTGGATCGTTCTCGACAAGCCCATCGGCATGACCTCGACCCACGCGGTGGCGGTGGTGAAGCGGCTGTTTTCGGCCAAGCGCGCCGGCCATGCCGGTACGCTCGATCCGCTGGCATCCGGCGGCCTGCCGATCGCGCTGGGCGAGGCGACCAAGACGGTCCCCTTCGTCATGGACGGTCGCAAGCGCTACCGCTTCACGGTGTGCTGGGGCGAGGAACGCGACACCGACGATACCGAGGGCAAGCCGACGGCCACGAGCGACAACCGCCCCACGGCCGCGGCGATCGAGGCGCTGCTGCCGCGATTCCGGGGGGTGATCGAGCAAATCCCCCCGCAGTATTCGGCGATCAAGATTCAGGGGGAACGGGCCTACGATCTGGCCCGCGACGGCGAAACCGTCGAATTGAAGCCCCGGCCGGTCGAGATACACGAATTAACCCTGGTAGAACAACAGGATAATGGATTCTCGGTGTTCGAGGCCGAATGCGGCAAAGGCACCTATGTGCGGGCCCTGGCCCGCGATATCGGACGGATTCTCGGCTGTTACGGCCATATCAGCGCGCTGCGGCGGACGCTGGTCGGCCCCTTCGACGAAGCCGACATGATTCCGCTGGAAGAACTGGAGACTTTATGTAATAGAGCCGCGTCCGGCGAGGGAAGCCTCGCCGACGCGCTTTTGCCCGTTGAGACCGCGCTGGACGACATCCCGGCGCTGGCCGTCACTCGGGCTGATGCGGCAAGGCTCCACCGGGGTCAGGCCGTTTTGTTGCGCGGACGGGATGCGCCTCAAAGTAGCGGCACAGTCTATGTCACGGTGGCAGGCCGCTTATTGGCCCTCGCCGAACTTGGCAATGGCGAACTCATCCCCAAGCGCGTGTTCAACCTGACCGGGCTGACTGCCAGTTCCGGTCGCAACGAAAGAGCTTGACGATGTCGATTACCGCCGAACGCAAAGCGGAAGTCATCAAAACCAATGCCCTCAAGAAGGGCGATACCGGTTCGCCGGAGGTTCAGGTCGCGATCCTGTCGGAACGCATCGCCAACCTCACGAACCACTTCAAGACCCACGGCAAGGACAATCATTCGCGCCGCGGCCTTCTGAAACTCGTCTCCACGCGTCGTTCGCTTCTCGACTACATCAAGAAGAAGGACGAGGCGCGTTACAAGGCTCTGCTCGAAAAGCACAACATCCGCCGCTGAGCAAAGTTTTGCGCGCGCATCTCGCGCGCGCTTTTACGCGTGGGCCTCGAAACGCCCACGCGGCGTGTCCAGCAGCAATCCGGCGGCTGGGCGATAACGGGTTAGACGCCCGTACCATCGGAAGGATGGACGCCATTCCAAACCTGAAGACCATGGCAGGATCGCCGGACGCTGGACCCGCGAATGTTTTTTCGTGTTCAGCGTCCCGCAATCTTGCGCATGGTCTTTGCGTTTTGGCGTCCGTGCTTTCGTAAACCATGAAAGACAGCACTATGTTCAATAAGCATTCAGTCGAGATCGACTGGGGCGGGCGTCCGCTCAAACTCGAAACCGGCAAGATCGCGCGTCAGGCCGATGGCGCCGTGGTGGCGACCTACGGCGAGACCGTCGTGCTCGCGACCGTCGTCGCCGCGAAATCGCCGCGTGAGGGCGTCGATTTCCTGCCGCTCACCGTCGACTACCAGGAAAAGACCTACGCCGCGGGCCGCATTCCCGGCGGCTACTTCAAGCGTGAAGGCCGCCCGACCGAAAAGGAAACCCTGGTTTCCCGCCTGATCGACCGTCCGATCCGCCCGCTGTTCGTCGACGGCTGGCGCAACGAAACCCAGGTCATCGTCACCGTGCTGTCGCACGACATGGAAAACGATCCGGACATTCTGGCGCTGGTCGCGTCGTCGGCCGCACTGACCATCTCTGGCGCGCCCTTCAAGGGCCCGATCGGCGCAGCGCGCGTCGGCTTCATCAACGACGAATACGTGCTCAACCCGACGCTCGATGAAATGGTCGACACCCAGCTCGATCTCGTCGTCGCCGGCACCGCCGACGCGGTGCTGATGGTCGAATCCGAAGCCAAGGAGCTCAACGAAGACGTCATGCTCGGCGCCGTGATGTTCGGGCATCGGCATTTCCAGCCGGTGATCAAGGCGATCATCGACCTCGCGGAAAAGGCCGCCAAGGAGCCACGCGAGGTCAAGGTCGTCGACGAGAGCGCGCTCGAGAAGGACATGCTCGGGCTGATCGAGCAGGAGCTGCGCGCGGCTTACGCCATCTCGGTCAAGCAGGATCGCTACGCGGCGGTCGGCAAGGCCAAGGAAAAGGTCATGGCGCACTACTTTCCGGAAGGTCAGGAGCCGAAATACGACAAGCTGCGCGTCGCCGGCGTGTTCAAGGAACTCGAAGCCAAGATCGTGCGCTGGAACATCCTCGACACCGGCAAGCGCATCGACGGCCGCGATTCCAAGACCGTGCGCAACATCATCGCCGAAGTCGGCGTGCTGCCGCGCGCTCACGGCTCGGCGCTGTTCACCCGCGGTGAAACCCAGGCGATGGTCGTCACCACGCTCGGCACCGGCGAAGATGAGCAGTACATCGACTCGCTGGCAGGCACGTACAAGGAACAGTTCCTGCTGCACTACAATTTCCCTCCCTACTCGGTCGGTGAAACCGGACGCCTCGGCGGCACCAAGCGCCGCGAGATCGGCCACGGCAAGCTGGCCTGGCGCGCGATCCATCCGGTGCTGCCGCCGCATCACGAATTCCCCTACACGGTGCGTGTCGTCTCGGAGATCACCGAGTCGAACGGTTCGTCGTCGATGGCGTCGGTTTGCGGCGCGTCGCTGTCGCTGATGGATGCGGGCGTACCGTTGAAGCGGCCGACCGCTGGTATCGCCATGGGCCTGATTCTCGAAGGCTCCCGCTACGCGGTGCTGTCGGACATCCTCGGCGACGAGGATCATCTCGGCGACATGGACTTCAAGGTCGCTGGTACCGAGCAGGGCATCACCTCGCTGCAGATGGACATCAAGATCGAGGGCATCACCGAAGAGATCATGAAGGTCGCCCTCGGTCAGGCCAAGGACGGTCGTATCCATATCCTCGGCGAGATGGCCAAGGCCTTGACCAACGCGCGCGCCGAGCTTGGCGAATACGCGCCGCGCATCGAGACCTTCAAGATCCCGACCGACAAGATCCGCGAAGTGATCGGCACCGGCGGCAAGGTGATCCGCGAGATCGTCGAAAAGACCGGCGCCAAGGTCAACATCGAGGACGACGGCACCGTGAAGGTGGCATCGAACGACGGCGAAGCCATGAAGGCCGCGATCAAGTGGATCAAGTCGATCGCGTCCGATCCCGAGCTCGGCGCGATCTATGACGGCACCGTCGTCAAGGTCATGGAGTTCGGCGCGTTCGTGAACTTCTTCGGCGCGAAGGACGGTCTGGTGCACATTTCGCAGTTGGCTGCGAACCGCGTGCAGAAGACCTCCGACGTCGTCAAGGAAGGCGACAAGGTCAAGGTCAAGCTGCTCGGCTTCGACGATCGCGGCAAGACGCGACTGTCGATGAAGGCGGTCGATCAGACCACCGGCGAAGACCTCGAGGCCAAGCAGAAGGCGGAAACGCCGCGCGAAGCCGCGGGCGAGTGATCGCTCCAAACAGCAAAGTTGCAAAGGGCGGCCGAAGAAGGGCCGCCCTTTTTGTTTTGGTTCGCAGCCCGCGCGGTGTGCCCCCCTCTTGCGTGGGGAGGGATAAAAAGGCCGGCGCCCTTTACGCGACGTCCACGCTCCCCTTCACCACCTTCCCCAGCGCGGCAAAATCCGTCTTGCGTGGCGACGTCCTGCGAAAAGCCAGTCCGATGCTGCGGCCGGGCTGCGGCTCCTCCAGCCTGAGAAATTTCACGCGGCTGTCGCGCGCCTCGATGTCCGCGGCAATCTGCGGAATGAGCGTCACGCCATAACCGCCGGCGACCATCTGCATCACCGTGGTGAGGCTCGATGCGCCAAACGTCATACCGGTCGCACCGGGTGCCGGCCCGCGCGGGATCGTGGAGCAAAACGCCAGCGCCTGATCGCGCAGGCAATGGCCGTCTTCGAGCAGAATCAGTCGCGACTGGTCGATATCGCGCGCCGCCACGCGGCGTTCGCACGGACGCGGATCGTTCGCCGGCACCGCCAGCAGGAACAGATCGCCGAACAGCGGCATGGTGTCGATCTCCGATTCGCCCAGCGGCAACGCCAGCATCGCGGCATCGAGCGCGCCGCTCTTGATCTCGTCGACGAGTTGCCGGGTCTGCGTCTCGCGCAACTCCAGCCGCAACTCCGGAAATTGCGATTGCAGCGCCGGCAGGATTTTCGGCAGGAGATACGGCGCCAGCGAGGGAATGATGCCGAGCGTCAACCGTCCCGTCAGCGGCTGCGCGCGATGCTGCGCGAAATCGACGAGGTCGCGTGACGCCGCCAGCACATCCTCGCCGCGGCGCGCGATCTCGCGGCCGATCTCGGTCAGCATCACGTCACCCGGCCGCCGCTCGACCAGTGTCACCCCGAGGAATTGCTCCAGATCCCGGATCTGCATCGACAGCGCCGGCTGGGTGATGGCGCAGGCTTCCGCGGCGCGGCCGAAGTGACCGTGTCGCGCGAGCGCGGCGAGATAACGGAGTTGTTTGAGGGTCACCATGGCTCCATCAGATAAACTTATCGCTCGCCGAAGACAATTCGACTGGACCTGATGCTAGATATCTTCCAAATTGGCGTGACATCGCGGGCGCAAACGGCGAACCAGGCCCGGTGACATATTCAACCCTTTGAAAGACCGATGCTTCCGGTGTCCGGCGTGGCGCCGAAGAGCATCAGAACCAGACTTTCGCAAAGATCCTCTTGGGGAATGGCGCGAATAAACGGAATTGGAGACGACCATGGACGCAAAGACTGATGGCAACGGCGCGGGCAAATGCCCGTTCACAGGCGGATCCGCGGGGCACAGGAATCGCGACTGGTGGCCTGAGCAGTTGGACGTTCAGGTTCTTCACCAAAATTCAAAACTGTCCGATCCCATGGGCAAGGACTTTGACTACGCCAAGGAATTCAAAAGTCTCGACCTGAACGCCGTCATCAAAGACCTGACGGCGCTGATGACGGATTCGCAGGAGTGGTGGCCGGCCGATTTCGGTCACTACGGGGGGCTGATGGTGCGCCTCGCCTGGCATAGCGCGGGCACTTACCGCATCACTGACGGCCGTGGCGGCGCGGGCGCCGGTCAGCAGCGGTTTGCGCCGCTCAACTCCTGGCCCGATAACGTGCTTCTCGACCGGGCGCGACGTCTCCTGTGGCCGATCAAACAGAAATACGGCCGGAAGATTTCCTGGGCCGACCTCTACATTCTCGCCGGCAACGTCGCGCTGGAATCGATGGGCTTCAAGACCTTCGGTTTCGCGGGCGGACGCGCCGATGTCTGGGAGCCGGAGGAACTCTATTGGGGACCGGAAGGAACATGGCTCGGCGACGAACGCTACAGCGGCGAGCGGGAGCTCGCCGAACCGCTCGGTGCGGTGCAGATGGGTCTGATCTACGTCAATCCGGAAGGCCCGAACGGCAATCCGGACCCCATCGCCGCCGCGAAAGACATTCGCGAAACGTTTTTCCGCATGGCGATGAATGACGAGGAGACCGTCGCGCTGATCGCCGGTGGTCACACCTTCGGCAAAACCCATGGTGCGGGCGACGCGGCTCTCGTCGGCCCGGCGCCGGAAGGTGCCGCGATCGAGGATCAGGGTCTCGGCTGGAAGAGCAAGTTCGGTTCAGGCAAGGGCGCCGATTCGATCGGCAGCGGCCTCGAAGTCACCTGGACGCAGACGCCGACGAAATGGAGCAACCACTTCTTCGACAACCTGTTCAATCACGAATGGGAGCTCGAGAAGAGCCCCGCGGGCGCAAACCAGTGGCGCGCGAAAGGCGCCGCCGCGATCATTCCCGATGCTCACGACAAATCGAAGAAGCATGTGCCGACCATGCTGACGACCGATCTGTCGCTGCGCTTCGATCCCGCCTACGGCAAGATCTCAAAGCGCTTCCATGAGCATCCGGACCAGTTCGCGGACGCGTTTGCCCGCGCCTGGTTCAAGCTCACCCATCGCGACATGGGCCCGGCCGTGCGATATCTCGGACCGCTGGTGCCGAAGGAAACGCTGATCTGGCAGGATCCGATTCCGGCGGTCGATCATGAACTCGTCAGCGAGAAGGACGTCGCGGACCTCAAGGCAAGGATTCTCGCCTCCGGTCTCACCGTGTCGCAACTCGTTTCGACCGCATGGGCCTCGGCCTCGACGTTCCGCGGCTCGGACAAGCGCGGCGGCGCCAACGGCGCACGCATTCGCCTGAGCCCGCAGAAGGACTGGGAGGTCAATCAGCCGGCGCAGCTCAAGACTGTGTTGTCGAAGCTCGAGGAAATCCAGAAGGGCTTTGGCAAGAAGGTCTCGCTCGCCGATCTGATCGTGCTTGGCGGCTCGGCCGCGGTTGAAAAGGCCGCGAAGGATGCCGGCGTCGATGTGAAAGTATCGTTCACGCCCGGACGCATGGATGCGTCGCAGGACCAGACCGACGTGGCTTCCTTCGCGCCGCTCGAACCCCGCGCCGATGGCTTCCGCAACTACGTCAGCAAGAAGCCGCAGTTCATGGCGGTGGAAGAAGCGCTGGTGGATCGTGCGCACCTGCTGCGGCTGACCGGCCCCGAACTGACGGTTCTCGTCGGCGGCTTGCGTGTCCTCGGCGCCAACGCCGGCGACTCCAAGCACGGCGTGCTTACCCGACAGCCGGGCAAGCTGACGAACGACTTCTTCGTCAACCTGCTGACCATGGACACCGAGTGGCAGCCGATCGCCGGTCAGGACGGCGTCTATGAAGGCCGCGACCGCAAAACCAAGGCTGTCAAGTGGACCGGCACCCGGGCCGATCTGATCTTCGGTTCGCACTCGCAGCTTCGCGCCTTCGCGGAAGTCTATGCGAGCGCCGACGCCAAGGAGATGTTCGCGAAAGATTTCGCGGCGGCCTGGACCAAGGTGATGAACGCCGATCGGTTCGATCTGCGCGCCTGACCATCGTCTCCATGACATCGGCCGAGCCCCTGCGACTCCGGTCGCGGGGGCTTTTCATTTGCGGCATGATCCCTCGTAAATCCGCCACACCTCGATCCAAATGAGCGATGACGATCTGACTGCGCGGGAAAGGCCATCATGGACATCCGCCCTTCACAGCCAGGCGAATATGACGACGTGAGCCGGGTCTGGATGGAAAGCTGGGTCTCCACCGGACTCGCAGACGCCAGTAACTTTCTGCTCGCCAATCTGCGTGCGCGCCTCAACCGCGAGATTCAAAACAGCTGGGATTTGTTCGTCGCCACGGACGGCGGCCGGCTGGCGGCGATGCTGGCGCTGCAGCCGCACGACAACTAACTCGAGAGGACAGACCGAGGCCGCCGCTATCCAGGCATCTTCCGAAAGCAACTCAGCCCGGAACGACGCGCGGGTCAACCTCCTGCGCATAGTCGACGCCGTCGATGCCGAATCCGAACAGGCGCAGGAACTGGCTCTTGTATTCCGCAAGGTCCGCAAGTTCGGGAAGCGTTTCCGTGGACAGCAGCGGCCACCGCCGCAACACCTCTGTCTGAACCTCGGGCGAGAGCTCCCAGTCGTCCACCCTGACGCGCTGCTCATCGTCGAGCGCATCGGCGCGACCGAGGCGCGACCGGAACAGGCGATCGATCTGCTCGATGCATCCCTCATGAAGCCCGAGCTGCTTCATGACCTTGAACAATACCGTTCCATACAGCGGCACAACCGGAATAGCCGAACTGGCCTGCGTGACCACGGCCTTCAGCGCCACGACACGGGCCGCATCCGGCCCGAGCCTTTTCCGGATCGCTTCCGCCTTGCGGTCGAGATCGACCTTGGCGCGACCGAGGGTGCCCTTCCAGTAGATCGGCCAGGTCAGCTCGCTGCCGATATAGGTGTAGTTCAATGTCTGGAATCCCGGCGCCAGCACACCGGCGTCGGCGAGCTGGTCGATCCAGCGTTTCCAATCATCGCCCCCCATGACGGCGACCGTCGCGGCCGCTTCCTCTTCGCTTGCGGGCGCGATCGTCGTCTCGAAGACTTCGCCGGTTTCCGTGTCGAGCGTCTTGATCTCGACGGGCGCGCCGAGCGGTTTGATCGCCGAGCGATAGACCTGACCCGTGTCGGGGTCCGTGCGGGTCGGCGCGGCCATGCTGTAGACCAGGAGATCCAGTTGACCGAATTTTTCGCGCACGCTCTCGATGAACTTTGCTTTCATCTCATCGGAGAACGCATCGCCTTCCAGCGTGACCGGCGAACGTCCGATCTTCTTGGCTTCGATCTCGAAGGCGCGGTTGTTGTACCAGCCGGCGGTACTCGTTCGCTTTTCCGTCGGCGCGCGCTCGAACGAGACGCCGATGGTCTCGGCCCCGCCGGCGAAAGTCGTGACGATGCGGCTCGCGAGGCCGTAGCCCGTCGAACATCCGAGCACGGCGACACGCTTGGGGCAGTCCTTGACCGGACCCTGGCGAAGAACGTAAGCGATCTGTTCCCGCACATTCGCGGCGCACCCAGCCGGATGCGCCGTCGTGCAGATAAATCCTCGCACGCGCGGTTCGATAATCATGCCCACCCCATCCCGGATCGCTGCAATATCCTCATACGCTCCCTGACGTCCTTAGCAGGAGGGAACGAGGCCGAACACCGTCACGCATCGAGGCGCTTGAACACCAGCGTCGCGTTGGTGCCGCCGAAGCCGAATGAATTCGACAGCACAGTGCCGACCTTGGCGTTGTCGATCCGCTTGCGCACGATCGGCATGTCGGCGAACACCGGGTCGAGTTCCTGGATGTTGGCGCTTTCGCAGATGAAACCGTTGTTCATCATCAAAAGCGAATAGATCGCCTCCTGCACGCCGGTCGCGCCGAGCGAGTGGCCGGTCAGCGACTTTGTCGCGGAAATCGGCGGACACTTGTCGCCGACGCCGAACACCTTTCGGATCGCCTCCATCTCCGGCGGATCGCCGGCCGGCGTCGAGGTCGCGTGCGGATTGATGTAGTCGACCTTCGTTTTGACGGTCGCCATCGCCATCTTCATGCAGCGCTCGGCGCCCTCGCCCGACGGCGCGACCATGTCGTAACCGTCCGACGTCGCGCCGTAGCCGACGACCTCGCCATAGATGCGCGCGCCGCGCGCCTTGGCGTGTTCGAGTTCTTCCAGCACCAGCACGCCCGCGCCGCCGGCGATGACGAAGCCGTCGCGGTTGAGGTCGTAGGCGCGCGAGGCGACGCTCGGCGTATCGTTGTATTTCGAGGACATCGCACCCATGGCGTCGAAGAACACCGACAGCGTCCAGTCCAGTTCCTCGGAGCCGCCGGCGAAGACGATGTCCTGCTTGCCCCACTGAATGGTCTCGTAGGCATTGCCGATGCAGTGGTTCGACGTCGCGCAGGCCGACGAGATCGAATAGTTGACGCCCTTGATCTTGAACCATGTCGCCAGCGTCGCCGACGCCGTGGACGACATCGCCTTGGGCACCGCGAACGGGCCGACCCGTTTCGGGCCCTTGGCGCGGGCGATGTCGGCGCCCTCGACGATGGTGCGCGTCGACGGGCCGCCGGAGCCCATGATGATGCCGGTGCGCTCGTTGGAGACATCGGACGGCTCCAGTCCCGAGTCGCGGATCGCCTGCTCCATCGCGATGTGATTCCAGACGCCGCCCTGCGCGAGGAACCGCATGGCGCGGCGATCGATCATGCCTTCGGGATCGAGCGTCGGCGCGCCCTGCACCTGCGAACGGAATCCAAGCTCAGCGTGCTTCTCCGCGCGCGTGATGCCGGGCTTCGCCTCGTAGAGGCTGGAAAGCACCTCCTGAGTGTTGTTTCCGATGGATGAGACAATCCCCATCCCCGTAACGACAACCCGCCTCATGATCGCCTCGCCCTGTAGTTACGTTGTTTCACGAAGACCCTTGTCAAGACCGGAACCTGCTGCCGCCGGCAAGAACTGTCATGCTCCCGGCGCAGTGTCCTGCTTGAACAGACCGACCTTCAAGTCTTTCGCGCGATAGATAATATCGCCATCGGTGGAAAGCCACCCGTCCGCGATACCCAACACCAGCTTCGAGCGCATCACGCGCTTGATGTCGACGTTGTACACAACCTTGCGGACATTCGGCAGCACCTGGCCGGAGAACTTCAGGTCACCGAGACCGAGGGCGCGCCCCCTGCCGGCGCCGCCGCTCCAGCCCAGGAAAAATCCAACCATCTGCCAGAGCGCATCGAGGCCGAGGCATCCCGGCATCACCGGATCGCCCTTGAAATGGCAGTTGAAGAACCAGAGGTCTGATTTGACGTCGAACTCGGCGCGAACCAGACCCTTGCCGAATTCCCCGCCGGTTTCGGATATCTCGGCGATGCGGTCGAACATGAGCATCGGCGGCAACGGTAACTGGGCGTTTCCCGGCCCGAAAAGCTCACCACGCCCGCAGGCCAGCAAATCCTCGTAGTCATAGCTGCTGCGCCGGTCCTGCATACTGCGTGGCCTTTATTTCTTGAGAGTGACGGTTTTCCGGGGAAGAAAGTCCCTGAAAAACAGGCGCCGATCCCCTCACCGCGCGCCGCGGGGCTCTCTAACACAGGCATGAAGGGGGGCAAAGCGGCTGGAGTTGCCCGTGGGCAAATTGGCTCGATCCGGCAGTGTTCTAGTTGCGAAAAACTTGCATCTAAGGGCCTTCTTTCCTATACTGGCCGAGAGCAAGCCATGTATGGCGACGCGTTTTTCAGGTGCATAGCGTGAGTATGAGCGAAAACATCGTGGTTGTGACCGAGGAAGACCTTGGCGTTGCGGCGATCGGTCACGGCCGGCAGCCGGCGCTGACGGGCTGTCCGTGGCATGACGTGAACGAAATGCTGCAATCGGTCGGGCTGCGGCCGACACGCCAGCGCATGGCGCTGGGCTGGCTGCTGTTCGGCAAGGGCGCGCGCCATCTGACCGCGGAAATGCTCTACGAGGAAGCGACTCTCGCCAAGGTTCCGGTCTCGCTTGCCACCGTCTACAACACGCTCAATCAATTGACCGACGCGGGACTTCTGCGGCAGGTCAGCGTCGACGGCACCAAGACCTATTTCGATACCAACGTCAGTTCGCATCACCACTTCTATCTCGAGAACAACCACGAGCTGGTCGACATCCCCGATCCGCATCTCGTGCTGCAGAAGATGCCGGACGTGCCGGAAGGATACGAGATCAGCCGCATCGATATGGTCGTGCGGCTGCGCAAGAAGCGCTGACCGTTTCTGTTTCCAGGATTTAGTTAGGTGGTCCTCGTCATGCCCGGCCTTGTGCCGGGCATCTCCGTTTTGTGGCGGTGGAATCGAGGACGCGGATGGGCGGGACAAGCCCGGCCGTGACGACCGAATGTCGGTGAAGCAGACGTCAGTCGACCTTCTCGTCGGCGTAGACGCCCCAGAGCCGCTGCTGCTGGATCCAGCCGTCAAAGCCGCTTCCCGCGACATGGCACCAGCCCGCGGCACAATGCTTGACCTGCGCCACGACGCCGGCCTGTAGCCGGGCGGCGACCGCGCTCCTGGCGTCGGCGCTGTCGTACAGGGTCGCGAGTTCGTCCTTGGTCTTCATGGTGACGACCGCAGTACGGCGACCTGACAGCAGCGAGTGATAGACCCACCCTTCGGCCCCCTCGGAATCGCGGATGCGGCGCCAATTCTCGAATTCCGCGGTGATTTCGACCGGCAAACCAGCCTTGGTATAAACCCACGCCACATCGTTGTCCTTGGTCGGACCGGCACGGACGTTCACATGGTCGGATTTCAGACTCACGTAGCGCGGGATCGGAAGTCCGCTCGCCGATAACGCCGAGTCCTTGGCGCCGGCGATATTTTCCGCACCACACACGCCCAGCATCGCACCTGCGAACATCATGGAAGCGAAAAGCTGTCTGAGCGTCATCAACCCGTCCCCTGCGGAAAATCCCACCACGCCGCCGATCCCGGTTGGTCGTCTTCCAGACCCGGGGTTCTTGTCTTGGCCCCACCTTCTGCTAGAGAGGACCAAACACGGGATGTCCGGGAAAGCCCGGGAAATTCCACGGAAAATGTGAGGAACCGGGAAGCCAGGGAGACAGACGCCGATAAGGCAGCGGCAGTTTCGAACAAGCCGGTTAACGGGGACTGAACGGTCGGCCCCGCCGAACCTAAATTCGCCGGACTGCCGGTCTCCTTCGGAGATTCACAGGCGCGCCCGGCGTGATGCGTGATGGTTCGGATCAAAGATCGCCGCGGCAACACGCCAACCACGGAATCGGGACACTAGAGAGCGAGACATGTCGGTCAAGAAGAAGCCACTGGTTGTCGTCACGCGCAAACTGCCGGACTCGATCGAGACCCGCATGCGCGAGCTGTTCGACGCGCGGCTCAATCTCGACGATCAGCCGTTGTCGCCCGAGCAGCTTGCGGAAGCGGTCCGCGCCGCCGACGTCCTGGTTCCGACCGTGACCGATGAACTCACCGAGAGCGTGCTCAACCAGCCGGACAGCAAGCTGCGGCTGATCGCGAATTTCGGCAACGGCGTCGACAATATCGACGTCGCGGCGGCCCTTGCGCGCGGCATCACCGTCACCAACACGCCGAAGGTGCTGACCGAGGACACCGCCGACATGACGATGGCGCTGATCCTCGCGGTGCCACGCCGCCTGATCGAGGGCGCCGCGATTCTGACCACCGGCGGCGACTGGCCGGGCTGGTCGCCGACCTGGATGCTGGGCAAGCGGCTCGGCGGCAAGCGGCTCGGCATCATCGGCATGGGCCGTATCGGACAGGCGGTGGCGCGCCGCGCACGCGCCTTCGGCCTGCAGATCCACTATCACAACCGCAAGCCGGTCGCGCCGCAGATCGCGGAAGAACTCGGCGCGACCTATTGGGACTCGCTCGACCAGATGCTGGCGCGGATGGATATCGTCTCGGTCAACTGCCCGCACACGCCCGCCACGTTTCACCTGCTGTCGGCGCGGCGGCTGAAGCTGATCCGCAAGGAAGCCTACATCGTCAACACCGCCCGCGGGACGGTGATCGACGAGGACACGCTGACGAAGTTGATCGAGGCCGGCGAGATCGCCGGCGCGGGTCTCGACGTGTTCGAGCACGAGCCCGCGGTCAATCCGAAACTGGTGCGCCTCGCCAGAGCCGGCAAGGTGGTGCTGCTGCCGCACATGGGGTCGGCCACCATCGAAGGCCGCGTCGAGATGGGCGAAAAGGTCATCATCAACATCCGTACCTTCCTGGACGGCCACAAACCGCCGGATCGCGTCCTGCCGAGCATGCTGTGAGGATCATCGGCGGTTGTCGGTACGAGCGCGCATGATCTCCCTCCCCCCTTGGGGAGGGATGAAGCAAGCCGGCGCTCCTCACTTAAACCCGCTCAAATCCCTGATCGTCGGCGCATCGCCGTTCAGCGGATTGGACGGATCGCGCTTGTAGCGCAGCGTCTCGAACCGCATCGCGCGCGCATCCATCATCAGCAGGCGCCCCACCAGACCGTCGCCGAAGCCAACGATCTCGCGCATGACTTCCAGCGCGGTCATCGAGCCGAGCACCCCGGCCAACGCGCCGAGAATGCCGGCCTCCTGGCAGGCCGGCACCGTGCCGTCCGGGGGCGGCTCCGGGAACAGGCAGCGATAGGTCGGATTGAATTCGCCGTCGGCATCTTTCTCATGCGCGCGAATCGTCGTCAGCGATCCGTCGAACACGCCGAGCGCGCCGGTGACCAGCGGCTTTCTTGCAAGGAAGCAGGCGTCCGAGACCAGATAGCGCGTGGCAAAATTATCCGAACCGTCCGCGACAATGTCGTAGCCGCCGATCAGCGCCATCGCATTGGCTGCATCGATCCGGGTTTGGTGCATCTGAAACTTCACATGCGGATTGAGCGCCCGAATCTTGTCGGCCGCACTCTCCACCTTGGAACGGCCGATGTCGGGCGTCGCATGGATGATCTGCCGCTGCAGATTGGAGAGCGACACCGTATCGTCATCGACGACGCCAAGCGTGCCAACGCCCGCGGCGGCGAGATACATCAGCGCCGGCGCGCCGAGACCGCCGGCGCCGATCGTCAGCACACGCGCGTTGCGCAGCGCGTTCTGGCCGGGACCGCCGACCTCGCGCATCACGATATGGCGGGCATACCGCTCCAGTTCGTCGGCGCTGAGCATATTAAGGTTGCATCCTTCAGAGGTATCCGTAGCACCTCAACGCCGTCATCCTGAGGTGCTCGCCATCTTTGGCGAGCCTCGAAGGATGCGAGTTCACCGCACCGCCATCCTTCGAGACGCCGCGCAAGAGCGCGGCTCCTCAGGATGACGGCTCTCTGGGTCGAGTTTCCTTGAACCACGACCCTGCTGTTACCGACCAAGCAGATGTGTTTCAATAGGGCCGTTTCAATGGAGGCGAAACCTGCCATGCGAGCGACGATCGCCGCAACGCTGACGATCGCTGTGACGGTCTTTGCGGCGCAGGCGCAGCCCGCGACCGCCGTCGGGCGCGCCAAGCCGAAACAGGCCACAGTTCGCCCCGCGGCGCAAACGCCGGCCGATACCGCCAAGGCGATGGCCCCGGCCGAGCGTCAGGCGATCCAGTCCGATCTGGCCTGGACCGGCCACTACAACGGTGTCATCAACGGCGAGGTCAGCGACCGGCTGATCGTTGCGATCGAGGCGTTTCAGAAGGATCATGGCGGCAAGCAGACCGGCGTGCTCAATCCGCAGGAGCGCAGCGTGCTGGCCGCCGCCGCGCGAAAGTCGCAAATCAATGTGGGCTGGAAAGCCGTCACCGATGCGGGCACCGGCGTCCGGCTTGGCTTGCCCGCGAAACTTGTGCCGCAGCAGTCCACCGACGGTAACGGGACGAAATGGAGCGCCTCCACCGGAGCGATCCAGATTCTGCTGACCCGCCGCAAGGAAGCCAACCTGACGACCGCGAAACTCGCCGATCGGGAGCGGAAGGAACCGGCCGACCGCAAAATCGGATACAGCGCCGTCAAGCCGGATTTCTTTGTGCTGTCGGGCACGCAGGGTCTGAAAAAATTCTATGTGCGCGGCCAGCTTCGGGGCAACGAGGCCCGGATTCTGACCGTGCTCTACGATCAGGCCACCGAAGGCACCATGGAACCCGTTGTCATCGCGATGTCGAGCGCCTTCAATCCGTTTCCGGCCGACGGCGGCCCGCCGCCGCGCAAGACCGTGGAATACGGAACGGGCGTGATCGTCAGCGTCACCGGCGCGATCGTCTCCGACCGCGAGCTCACCGACGGATGCCAGTCGATCATCGTGGCCGGCCATGGCAACGCCGACAAGATTGCGGCGGACAGCGAGCGGGGTCTGGCCCTGCTGCGCGTCTACGGTGCGCAGGGATTGAACCCGATCGCGCTCGACGGCGGCGAGGCCAGAGGCGCTCTCGATCTCGTCGGCATCGCCGATCCGCAAAATCAGGGTGGCGGCGCGGCGGTGAGCCGCGTCAAGACCTCGGTCGCGCCCACCGGCAACGGCGGCGATCTCGCGCTATCGCCATCGCCGGGGCTCGGCTTTTCCGGTGCGGCCGCGCTCGATGCCAGCGGAAAATTCGCGGGCCTCGCGCTGTTGAAGCCGGCCGTTGTCGCCGGCTCCGCGAATCCCGCCCCCACCGCGCAGGCGGCTCTCGTTCCCGCCGGCGCGATAAAAGCCTTTCTGACAGCCAACAAGATCATGCCGACAGGCGGAAGCTCCGACGCGACGGCGGCGGTCGTTCGCATCATCTGCGTGCGCAAATAATTCTTTCGCGTCGGGCTCAGGTCATCGGAAATATCCGACGTCATTCCGGAAGCCGCGTAGCGGCTGTCCGGAATCCACAATCCCGACCCGTGGTATGGATTCCGGGCCCGCGCCAAGTGGCGCATCCCGGAATGACGGCTCGAATTTGGTGTCGTTATCGTCACTTCTGACAAGTCGGACACCAGAACGTCGAGCGCCCGTTCTGGGTGAAGCGTTTCACCGTGCCCTTGCACTTCGGCGTCCGGCACTTCTCGCCCTCGCGGGCGTATACCCCGAACGAATGCTGGAAATAGCCGAGTTCGCCGGACGTCTGGCGATGGTCGCGCAGCGACGAGCCGCCGGCCTTGATCGCCTGGTTAAGAACATCATGAATGGCATCGACCAGCGCTTCGGCGCGATCGGTCGGCTCGCCCTTTTTCGTCGCCAGCGTCGCGGCGAGACGGCGCGGCGACAGGTGCGCGCGGAACAGCGCCTCGCAAACATAGATGTTGCCGAGGCCCGCCACCGCGCGCTGGTCGAGCAGCGTGGCCTTCAGGCTGGTTTTCCTGTTCCAGCATGCGTGCGCCAGCATCGCCGCATCGAATTCGTTGCCGAGCGGTTCGGGCCCGAGACCTTTCAGGAGCGGCTCATCGTCGAGCGCCGTGCGGGCGATGACTTTCATGTAACCGAACCGGCGCGGATCGTTGAAAATCACCGCCGCGCCCGACGACATCGCAAACATCACATGGTCGTGGGCGCGATCCCCGTTGCGGGGAGAGTGAAAATCACCGGGCGTGGTGCTGCCGGCCGCCTCGACCACGCGAAACGACCCGGACATGCCGAGATGCATCAGCAGCACGTCGCCGGATGCGAGGTCCGCCAGCAGATATTTGGCGCGGCGCCCCAGCCCGGTCACGGTCTGGCCTTCGAGGCGGGCCACGAAATCCGTCTGAAACGGAAACCGCAGATTTTTGCGCCGGGTCTCGGCGCGAACGATCATGGCGCCCTCCATCGCGGGCTGCAAACCGCGGCGAACGGTCTCAACTTCGGGTAATTCGGGCATCGGATGCATTCACCTTGAGAGACTGACGTGATAGCCCCATTGCCACGGGCGCGCTATGGTCTGGCCCGGTCAGAGTAACGGGATTTACAGGTATGGATCAGCCGGGCGACACCACGCATTTCGGCTTCAGGGACGTCCCCGTCGGCGACAAGCAGACGCTGGTGAACGATGTGTTCCACAGCGTGGCGCAGCGCTACGACCTCATGAACGACCTGATGTCGGGAGGGCTGCACCGCGTCTGGAAGGACGTGATGATCACGGCCTTGAACCCGCCGCGCAACGACGCGCCGTTCGCATTGCTCGACGTCGCCGGCGGCACCGGCGACATCGCCTTCCGCGCCGCCAAGGCCTCCGGCTTCGGCTTTACCGCGACCGTCTGCGACATCAACGGCGACATGCTGGCGGTCGGCCGCGAGCGGGCGGTCAAGCAGCATCTCGATCATCAGGTGTCGTTCGTCGAGGGCAACGCCGAGGCGCTGGCGTTTCCCGACCGCAGCTTCGACGCCTACACCATCGCCTTCGGCATCCGCAACGTGCCGCGCATCGATCTCGCCCTGCGCGAGGCCTATCGCGTGCTGAAGCCGGGCAGCCGGTTTCTCTGCCTTGAGTTCTCGACCGTGGACGTGCCCGGCCTCGACAGAATCTACGACCTGTTTTCGTTCAAGGTGATCCCGCCGCTCGGCCGCGCGATCACGGGCGATGCCGATTCGTATCGGTATCTGGTCGAATCGATCCGCAAATTTCCGAAGCCGAATGCTTTCGCCGGGATGATCCGCGACGCCGGCTTCGCGCGCGTCGACCATCGGATCCTCTCCGGCGGCATCGTCGCACTGCATTCGGGCTGGCGTTTGTGATCTCCGCATTGACGCATATCGCACGTCTTGCGCGTGCGGGATTCGTGTTCGCGCGCGAGGGCGTGTTCGGCGTCGTCGACCCCTCGCTGGTGCCGCCGCCGGGACAACTCGCGCTGCGCATCGCACGGCTGGTCGAACGCTCCGGCGCGAAATCCGGTCCACGGCTGTCGCGGGCGCTGACCCGGCTCGGCCCCGCCTATCTCAAGCTCGGACAGTTTCTGGCCACGCGTCCCGACGTCGTCGGCGTCGCCATGGCCCGCGATCTGGAAAGCCTGCAGGATCGCCTGCCGCCGTTCTCGCAGGACGAGGCCGAAGCCGTGGTGACGGCCGCGCTGGAACGCCCTGTATCGCAGGCTTTCGCGAGCTTCGGCCCTGCGGTGGCGGCGGCTTCCATCGCGCAGGTGCATCGCGCCGAGATCGTGACTGACGGCGCGCGCAAAGCGGTCGCGGTCAAGGTTCTGCGTCCCAACGTCGCCGCGCGTTTCCGCCGCGATCTCGGCGATTTCTTTTTCGTCGCCAACAAGGCCGAGGCCCATGCCGCCGAAGCACGCCGGCTGCGCCTGATCGAAGTCATCAACACCATGTCGCGTTCGGTCGCGATGGAGATGGACCTGCGGCTGGAGGCGGCCGCGCTGTCGGAGATGGCGGAGAACACCCGCGACGATCCGGATTTCCGCGTTCCGACGGTGGACTGGGACCGCACCACCCACAACGTGCTGACGATGGAGTGGATCGACGGCATCGCGCTGAACGATCATGCGCGCCTCGAGGCGACGCAGGTCGACCTGCCGGACCTCGGCCGCAAGGTGATCCAGAGTTTTCTGCGCCACGCGCTGCGCGACGGCTTCTTTCATGCCGACATGCATCCCGGCAACCTGTTCCTCGACGGCTCCGGCCGACTGGTCGCGGTCGACTTCGGCATCATGGGCCGGCTCGGCATGAAGGAGCGGCGCTTCCTTGCGGAAATCCTGCTCGGCTTCATCACCCGCGATTATCGCCGCGTCGCCGAGGTGCATTTCGAGGCCGGCTATGTGCCGGGACATCACTCGGTGGAGAATTTCGCGCAGGCCATCCGCGCCATCGGCGAGCCGATCCACAATCGCACCGCCGAGGAAATCTCGATGGCGAAGCTGCTGACGCTCCTGCTGGAGGTCACCGGGCTGTTCGACATGCAGACGCGGCCCGAACTGATCCTGCTGCAAAAGACCATGGTGGTGGTGGAAGGCGTGGCGCGCAGCTTCGATCCCAAGCTGGACATCTGGTCGGTGGCCGATCCCGTGGTGCGTGAATGGATCGCCCGCAACCTCGGCCCCATCGGCCGGGCCCAGGGTGCCATGGCAGGCGCCGGCGAACTGGGCCGCGTGCTGAGCGGGCTGCCCGCGATTGCCACCCGGTCGATGGCCGTGCTGGAGCGCTTCGAGACCATGACCCGTGACGGCCTGGTCCTCGCCCCGGAGACGATAGCGGCCCTGGCCCGCGCACGGGCCCGACAGAACCGCTGGCGCACGGCGGCGCTCTGGGTGATCGCCCTGAGCTTCCTTGGAATTCTTTGGGCCGCCAAATAAGTCTGATATCATTGCAATCATATATTGCAATCAATGATCTCACACCGTAAGCTCTGGCCCGTCGTCGCGGGGCCACAGCATGGCAAGCCTGACCATTCGGAAACTCGATGAGGCGGTGAAAGCCTATCTGCGGCTTCGCTCGGCCGGGAACGGGCGTTCCGTCGAGGAAGAAGTCCGGGTCATTCTCGGCGACCTCATTCAGGGCCGCCCGGAAACACCTGGCCCGCCGCAAACACCCTCGCCCGCCGAAGCCGCGCCCCGTCACCGCGGCCCAGTCCCCGCGTCCGGCTCGTCCCGCGTTACCCTCATCATCGGCGGCGGCATCGCCGCCTACAAAGCGCTCGACCTGATCCGGCGGCTGAAGGAGCGGCACGTCCGCGTGCGCTGCGTGCTGACGGCAGCGGCGCAGAAATTCGTCACCCCGCTCGCCGCCAGCGCGCTGTCGAACGAGCGTTGCTACACCGACCTGTTCGATCCCGGCAGCGAATTCGATGCCGGCCACATCCGGCTGGCGCGCGAATGCGACCTGATCGTCGTTGCACCGGCGACCGCCGATCTGATGGCGAAAATGGCGCAGGGCCACGCCGACGATCTCGCCACCGCGATCCTGCTCGCCGCCGACAAGCCGATCCTGCTGGCGCCGGCGATGAACCCGCTGATGTGGAACAACCCCGCGACCCGCCGCAACGTCGCGCAGCTTGCGCGCGACGGCGTGGCGACGATCGGGCCGAACGCGGGCGAAATGGCCGAAGCCGGTGAAGCCGGTGTCGGCCGCATGGCCGAGCCGACGCAGATCGCCACCGCCGCCGAACAAATTCTCAAGCCCGCCAAACCGCAGCCCCTCAAGGGCAAGCACGTACTGATTACCGCAGGGCCGACCCACGAACCGATCGATCCTGTGCGCTACATCGCCAACCGTTCTTCCGGCAAGCAGGGCTTTGCCATCGCCGCGGCCGCGCAGGCGGCGGGCGCGGCGGTCACGCTGATCTCCGGTCCGGTCGATCTCGACGATCCCGCGGGTGTCGACGTCAGGCACGTCGAATCCGCGCGCGAGATGCTGGCGCAGGTGGAAGCGGCGTTGCCGGCCGATATCGCGGTCTTCGCCGCCGCGGTTGCCGACTGGCGCGTCGCCAGCGAAGGCGCGCAGAAGCTGAAAAAAACCGGCGCAGGAATCCCGCCGCTGCAATTGACGGAAAACCCCGACATTCTCGCGACGATCTCGAAACTGCGCGAGACGCGGCCGCCGCTGGTGATCGGCTTCGCCGCGGAAACCGAGCACCTGATCGATAACGCGACCGCGAAATTCGCGCGCAAGGGCTGCGACTGGATCGTCGCCAACGACGTCTCGCCCGCGACCGGCGTGATGGGTGGCGACCGCAACACCGTGCATCTGCTGACGCGCGGCCGCGATGGCGGCGTCGACGTCGATTCCTGGCCGGTCATGACCAAGGAGCAGGTCGCCGCGGCGCTGATCGACCGAATCGCCTCTCACATCAAGAGTTCGCCGGCATGAGCAGCACAATCGAAGTCGCCGTCCAGCAATTGCCCCATGCCGACGGTCTCGCGCTGCCCGCCTATCAGAGCAGCCACGCCGCCGGGCTCGACCTCCTGGCCGCGATCCCCGAGCAGGCCCCGATGGTTCTCGCACCGGGCCGGCACGCCATGGTCCCGACGGGGCTCATGATCGCGCTGCCCGAAGGATTCGAGGCGCAGGTGCGGCCGCGTTCCGGCCTCGCCGCCAAACACGGCGTGACCGTGCTCAATTCGCCCGGCACCGTGGATGCCGACTACCGCGGCGAGATCAACGTGCTGCTGGTCAATCTCGGCACGGAACCGTTCACGATCCGCCGGGGCGAACGCATCGCCCAGATGGTGATCGCGCCGGTGACGCGGGTGGAACTCGTGCGCGCGGCGTCGTTGTCGGCCACGGAGCGCGGCGGCGGCGGTTTCGGTTCGACCGGACGCTAGTGTCCCGATTCCGAAGTTCGCATGTCCTTGCGGCGACCTTTGATGCGAACTTCGGAATTAAAGGGACACTGGCAAGTTTATGATTCTCGTGTGGTTCAGGTTCAGAAGTCCGCTT
>Ga0153956_1000826_pt1 | contig 31782 bp, 29 predicted proteins | sample TSFL040MetaG_FD_104704 | JGI IMG/M metagenome (GOLD analysis project Ga0153956, IMG submission 104704) | Attine ant fungus gardens microbial communities from Florida, USA - TSFL040 MetaG | ecosystem: Host-associated > Fungi > Mycelium > Unclassified | place: USA: Florida, Wekiwa Springs... | reverse complement strand
TCGCGCCCAAGGGCATCAAGAACGACGTGCTGTTCGCGCTGCAATCGCTGCTGTCGCGCGCGAAGAACGAGGGCCTCACGCCCGAGCAGGCGGCGATGCGCGCGACGAGCGCGCGCGAGCGCGAAGCGGCGGACATCTACGAGCGCTACCAGAGGCGCCTCGCCGCGTTCAACGCGGTCGATTTCGACGATTTGATCCGCCTGCCGCTGGCCGTGCTCGAAGGCGATGCCGAGGCGCGCGGCGGCTGGCAGGAACGCATCCGCTACCTGCTGATGGACGAATACCAGGACACCAACAGCGCGCAATACCGGCTCATCAAGGCGCTGGCCGGCGAACGCGGCGCGTTCACCGCGGTCGGCGACGACGACCAGAGCATCTACGCCTGGCGCGGCGCGAATCCGGAGAACCTCGCGGAGCTGTCGCGCGACTATCCGGAACTGCGCGTGGTCAAGCTCGAGCAGAACTACCGCTGCGCGCGGCGCATCCTGCGCGCGGCGAACGCGGTAATCGCGCACAACACGCACCTGTTCGAGAAGAAGCTGTGGAGCCAGGAGGGCGAAGGGCCGCCGATTCGCGTGCTCGAATGCCGCGACGACGAACACGAGGCCGAATGCGTCGCCGGCGCGATCGCGCACCTGGCCGAGAAGCACAAGGCACCGTGGCACGAGTTCGCGATCCTTTACCGCGGCAATCACCAGTCGCGCGCGCTGGAAAAGGCGCTGCGGCTCGCCCGCGTTCCGTATCACGTGACCGGCGGCACCGCATTCCTCGATCGCGCCGAGGTCAAGGACCTGCTCGCCTACCTGCGCCTCGTCAACAATCCGGACGACGACGCGGCGTTCCTGCGCGTGGTCAACCTGCCGCGGCGCGACATCGGCGCGACCACGCTGGAAAAACTCGGCGAACTCGCCGGCGTGCGCCATGTTTCGCTGCTGCGCGCGGCGCAGAACGACGCGGTGCTCGGCCAGCTTGCCGGCCGCGCCGCGTCGTCCCTGGTCGGCTTCACGAACCTGATCCGCGAACTCGCCGGCAAGGCCGAGCGCATGCCGGCCGCGGAACTCGTCGAGGAGCTGATCCGCCGCGTCGGCTACGCCGAGCACATCGCGACGCAGATCAAGGAACCGGCATTGCGCGAGCGGCGCATCGAGAACCTGAAAGAGCTGTCGGAATGGTTCCGCGCGATGCAGAAGGACGGCGCGGCCGGCGACCTCGCCGCCCAGCTCGCGCTGCTCAGCCACGGCGACCGCGACGATCCCGGCAACGCGGCGCGCCTGATGACCCTGCATTCGGCCAAGGGGCTCGAGTTCCGCTTCGTGTTCCTCGTCGGCGTCGACGACAACACCTTGCCGCACGAGGGCAGCATCGCCGAAGGCCGCCTCGAGGAAGAGCGCCGCCTGATGTACGTCGGCATCACGCGCGCGAAGGAACAGCTTTCACTCAGCTACGCCAAGCGCAAGAAGCGCTTCGGCGAGATCCTCGTCAACGAACCGAGCCGCTTCCTGAAGGAGCTTCCGGCCGAGGACCTGCACTGGTCCGGGCAGGACCCGGAACTGGACGCCGCGCACAGGAAGGAACTCGCCTCGTCGCACATCGCGCGGCTGGCGAGCCTGCTGGCGGATTGAACGCCTCCAGCACACGCGGGAAAAGCAAAGCCTGAAACACGGAGCAGGCGGAGAAAGCAAAGGCTCTTGATCTTTTACTTCGCGTGCTCCGTGTTCCAGGCTTTTCCCCGGGCCTACAGCAACTTCGCCGCTTCCAGTTCGCGCTTGAGATACGCGTAGTAGATCGGTGCCGCGATCACGCCGGCCGAGCCGAACGCGGCTTCCATGAAGAGCATCGCGATCAGCAGCTCCCATGCGCGCGCGCGGATCTGCGTGCCGACGATGCGCGCGTTGAGGAAGTACTCGAGCTTGTGGATCAGGATCAGGAACGCCAGGGCGGCGACACCGACGCCGAGCGACACCGACAGTCCGACGACGAAGATCAGCGTGTTCGAGATCAGGTTGCCGATCACCGGCAGCAGGCCGGCGATGAAGGTGACCACGACCAGGCTCTTGGCGAGCGGCAGGTTGATGCCGAACAGCGGCAGCACGATGAGCAGGAAGATGCCGGTGAACACGGTGTTGATCGCCGAGATCTTCACCTGCGCGAACACGATGTCGTGGAACGCGCGGACGAGGTGCATGCAGCGCTCGACCAGCGCGTCGGCGAGCGGGCCGCGTTGCGCGGACGGGCGCGCGCTGGCCAGCGCGACCATCGCGCCGAGCACCATGCCGATCAGCAGGTGCACGATCACGCGCGCGGCGGTCTTGCCGGCGAGCTGCAGTTGCGCGGCGTGCTGGCGCAGCCAGTCGATCGCGGCGGTGCGGAAGTCGTCGATGCTGTCCGGCAGATGGTCGACGATGATCTGCGGCAATTGCGCCCGCGCGCGGTCGACCAGCGGCATCATGTTCTCGAACACCGCGCTCGGGTTGCCGAGTTCGCTGCGCAGGAACGTCACCGCGCCGATGATCGCGAGGGTCAGGATGCCGACCACCACCACGCTGAGCAGGGCGACGATCAGCCCGTGCGCGCGCGCGCCGGGCAAGTGGCGTTGCAGCGGCGGCGCGAGCGTGTTGACCAGGGTGCAGACGAGCAGGCCGGCGAGGAGCGCCGGCAGCAGATGCAGCCCCAGGACCAGCAGCAGCGCGAGAGCGCCGAGAAGATAGCTGGCCAGACGCAGGCGCGGTCCGAAACGTGGGTCCATGGGTGTCCGTGATCGGTGGCTGCGGGAAGTTTTCGCGCGATGCATCCGCCGCCGCGCGGGCAGGCGCGACGTGGTGTCATAAACTACGGCGATCGTATGCGTTGGTCGTGTCGTTTCCAATCCATCCCAGCTTGCCCCGGAGTCTGCATGTCGAAGGTTGCCGTTTCCCTCGTCCTCGCCGCTGCGCTGTTGTCCGCCTGTGCCGGCACGCCCAGGACCCGCACGCCGCACGCGCCGGCGCCCGCCGCCGCCGTGCCGGTCGGCCCGGCCGCCAACGACAACCTGAACGCGGTGGCGTGGACGCAGACCGCGATCGAGCACGACCTGATCTATCGCGAGGTGTTCCGCCAGGCCGGCGAGAAGCTGGGTCGGGCGCTGAAGGACCGCAAGTGGGACGCGCTGCCGCACGGCGAACGCAAGAACCCGCTGCGCGGGCTGAAGCCGGCGATCATCCTCGACATCGACGAGACCGTCCTCGACAACTCGCCTTACCAGGCCCGCCTCGTCGCCAGCGGCAAGGATTTCGACGAGTTCACCTGGTCCGAATGGTGCCGCGAGAAGGCCGCCAAGCCGATGCCGGGCGCGCTCGAATTCACCCGGCGCGCGGCCAAGCAGGGCGTGACCGTGTTCTATCTTTCCAACCGCGCGCAGGACCTCAACGACGTGACCCTGGAAAACCTGCGCGAAGCCGGTTTCCCGGTCGCCTCGAACGAGCAGGTCTTCTTCGGACTCGGCACTGTCGTCGAAGGCTGCGAGCAGGCCGGTACCGAGAAGGGTTGCCGACGCGAGCTGATCGGCCGCAAGCACCGCATCCTGCTGCAGATGGGCGACCAGATCGGCGATTTCGTCGACGTGCTGGCGAATACGCCGGAAGGCCGCCAGGCCGCGATGGCGCCTTATGCGGACTGGATCGGCGAGCGCTGGTTCGTGCTGCCGAATCCGACCTACGGTTCGTGGGAACCGGCCCTGTTCAATAACGACTGGCAGCGGCCGGCGGCGGAGCGGCGCCAGTCCAAGATCGATGCACTTCGAAAATAATACAAGTAAAAACAATTATTTACATCATTACATTTAAAGTGTTGCCTTAACTGTCGTCGCTACGTATATTGCCTGCCGAATCCAGCGTCGGCCGGCCGCGCATCGCCGGCCGGCGCAGATCGGACACCGCAGAGAACGACGTACAGTTTCCCCCTCCGGCCACTGCCGGATTGCGCCCGGAAGGCTTCGCCCTCCGGGTTTTCTTTTTTGTGCGCTCCGTCCGGGAGCGCCGCGATCTGGCGGGGCCGCGGCGTAGCGAAGGTCGAATCTTCGGAAGATCCGCCCGCGGCCATCCATGGCCGTAGTTTGTTTGTGCGCTCATCCCTGAGCACTGCTTCGATGACGTATTGCATCGCCAAGGAGACTCGCTGGCTTCGTCGTGTCCAAAAGCGGCCATCCATGGCCGCACTTTTCACCAACTGCACACGGTCACGGGCACTGCGTTGCGCTGGTTGAAGCCGAAGGCCGGCGGGCGATCGGACCGGGGAATTGCTGAACGCGCGGCGGTGTCAGGGTTGGTCCGAGGTGGTTCGGTTCATGGGGCGCTGTTAAAGTTCGCGGCCTTCTTCCACGTTGCCGGGGTTACATCATGTTGAAGCCATTGGTCCGCGTTTCGCTCGCGGCATGCGTGCTCGCGTTCGTTGCGGGTTGCAACCAGCAATCGTCGACCGAAACCGCCGCCGTCGCGCCGTCCGTCGCGAGCACGCCGGATGCCACGGTGCGCAAGTCGGTCGAGCTGCTCAAGCAGGGCGACATCGCCGGCCTGATGCAGAACGCGATGCCGCCGGCCGAATTCGAGAAGGTCAAGGCCGACTGGGCCAAGGACGCCAACGCGAAGCCGATCACCGACGAGGATCGCCAGAAGTTCAGCGAGACGATGAGCAAGCTGACCGCGCCGGATGCCGAGCAGGCGCTGTTCGCCGAGATCGAGCCGCAACTGAAGGCGTTCGACGCGCAGTACCAGCAGCAGATCCCGATGTACGTGGCAATGGGTTCGAGCTGGCTGCAGGGCATGGTGCAGCAGAACAAGGACATGTCCGAGACGTCCAAGCAGCAGGCGATGACCGCTATCAACGCGCTCGGCGCGTGGGTGCAGAAGACGCGCTTCACCGATCCGGAGCTGGTCAAGAAGGTGCTCGCGATCGCGACGAAGACCGCGCGCGACGTGAACCTGAAGACGCTCGACGAAGCGCGCGCGCTCAACTTCGACCAGTCGATGCAGAAGGCGCGCGTGGTGTTCGGCGGCGTCAAGGACGCGCTCGGCGTGTACGGCTTCTCGCTCGACCAGACGCTCGATTCGGTCAAGCCCGAGGTCGTCTCGAACGACGGCAAGGCGGCCAAGCTGAAGGTGTCCTACACGCTGTTCGACACGCCGCTCAGCACCGAGGCCGAGATGGTCAATCTCGATGGCCGCTGGTACGGCAAGGAAGCGATCGAGAAGCTCAAGGAGAAGAACGCCGAAGCCGCCGTTCCGGCGGAACCGGCCGCCGCTGCTCCAGCCGCCGAACCGACCGCTCCGGCGGAGCACTGAGCGCCGCTGGCGCGACGCCGCGCGCGGGTCGATTGCCCGCGCCGTGCATCGCGCGCGATGCCCGCGCGCATCGCGCGACGGGTGCCGAAGACGCTTTCGGCACCCTGTTAGACTGCCTGCATGAACGACTTGCCTCCCGCGCCGCCGGCGGTTGCCGCCGCGGCCGCACCGACGTGGCTCACGATGCTCGGCGCGCTGTTGCGCCCGTGGCTGCGCATCCATCGCACGCCTGACGATGCGCTCGCCCTGCTGCCCGAGGATGCGCGTCCGACCGTCTACGTGATCGAGCGCTACGGCCTGTCCGACACGTTGATCCTCGAGCAGGCATGCAAGGAAGCCGGCCTGCCGTCGCCGTACGCGGCGGCCGATCGCCTGCCGATCAAGCGGCGCCGCGCGGTCGTGGCGCTGTCGCGGCGGCCGCGCCTGTTCGGCCGCCGGCCGCATCCGACGCGTTCGGAAACCTTGAGCCTGCTCGCCGACATCGTGCGCGCCGACCCGGAAAAGGACGTGCGTCTGGTACCGGTGTCGATCTTCGTGGGACGCGCGCCGAATCGCGATTCGGGCTGGTTCCGCGTGCTGTTTTCCGAAAACTGGGTCGTCGTCGGCCGCATCCGGCGCCTGCTTGCGCTGGCGTTGAACGGGCGCGACACGCACGTGCAGTTCGCAGCGCCCGTTTCCCTGCGCGAACTCGTCGCGCCCGAGGCCGACAGCGAGCGCGGCGTGCGCAAGCTGCAGCGCATCCTGCGCGTGCATTTCCGTCGCATCCGCGCCGCGGTGATCGGACCGGACCTGTCGCACCGTCGAACGCTGATCGACAGCGTCGTCAACGCCGCGCCGGTGCAGCAGGCGATCGATGCGAACGCGAACAAGGAGAGCGGCGCGTCCGGCAAGATCGGGCGCGAAAAGGCCACCGCGAAGGCGCGCGGCTTCGCCTGGGAGATCGCCGCCGACCAGTCGCACCTGGTCGTGCGTTCCGCCTCGTTCCTGCTGACCGCGCTGTGGGAGAAGATCTACCGTGGCGTGAACATGCACCACTTCGACAAGCTGCGCGAAGTCGTGCCGGGCCACGAAGTGATCTTCGTGCCCTGCCACCGCAGCACCACCGACGACGCGGTGCTGCCGTACCTGCTCTACCGCAACGGCCTGCCGGTGCCGCACATCGCCGCCGGCGTGAACCTGAACCTGCCGCTGATCGGCCCGATCCTGCGCCGCTGCGGCGCGTTCTTCCTGCGCCGCAGCTTCAGCGATCCGTTCTATTCGACCGTGTTCCGCGAATACATGAGCCAGCTGATCTCGCGCGGCATCTCGCTGATGTACTTCATCGAGGGCGGCCGCTCGCGCACCGGGCGCATGCTCGATTCGCGCGGCGGCCTGCTGTCGATGACCTTGCGCAGTTTCCTGCGCCAGCCGGACCGCCCGGTCGTGTTCCAGCCGGTCTACATCGGCTACGAGAAGATCATGGAGGGCGAGTCCTACGCGGGCGAGCTTTCCGGCAAGCCGAAGGAAAAGGAATCCTGGGGCGGCCTGATCCGCAGCCTCGGCGCGCTGCGCCGCAACTACGGCGCGGTCACGGTCAACTTCGGCGAACCGTTGTTCCTGACGCCGCTGCTCGACGAGGTCGCTCCGCACTGGAAGCAGGCGGCCGCCGATCCGGAAGCCAAGCCGCAATGGCTCAAGGGCGCGGTCGACACGCTCGGCGAACGCATCCTCGTCAACATCAACCGCGCCGCGCACGCGAATCCGATCAACCTGCTCGCGTCGACCGTGCTGGCGACGCCGAAGCACGCGATCGCCGAAGCCGACCTCGTCGCCCAGCTCGACCTGTGCAAGGCGTTGTTGACCGACGTGCCCTACTCCGACCGCGTCACCGTGACGCCGCTGTCGGCGCCGGAAATCATCGCCTACGGCGAGCAGATGCAGTGGATCCGCCGCGTCGCGCATCCTCTGGGCGACGTGCTGACCGTGGACGAGAAGCCCGGCATCCTGCTCAGCTATTTCGGCAACAACATCGCGCACCTGTTCGCGACGGCGTCGTGGGTGGCCTGCTGCTTCCTCAACAACCGGCGCATGGCGCGCGCCTCGATCCTGCGGCTGGGTCGGCTGGTGTATCCGTTCGTGCAGGCCGAACTGTTCCTGCCGTGGACCGAGGACGAATTCGTCCAGCGCATGCAGGCGACGATCGATTTCTTCATCGCGCAGGGCCTGGTCGAAAACGACGCCGACGGTCGCATCCTGCAGCGCGGACCGGGCCAGAGCAGCAGCGCGTTCCGCCTGCGCACGCTCGCGAACACCCTGCTGCCGGCGATCGAGCGCTACTACATCGGCCTCGCGTTGCTGGTGAAGAACGGCCCGCACACGCTGTCGTCCGGCGAACTGGAGAACCTCTGCTTCCTGACCGCGCAGCGGCTGTCGCTGCTGCATGAGCTGAATGCGCCGGAGTTCTTCGACAAGAGCCTGTTCCACGGCTTCATCCAGAAGCTGCGCGAGCGCCGCATCGTCTGGCTCGACGAGAACTCCAAGCTCGACTTCGATCCGGAATTGCAGACCGTCGCGCATGACGCGCGCGTGATCCTCAGCCGCGAGATCCGCCACGGCATCCTCAAGCTGACGCCGGAGAAGCAGGCGGAACTGACGCAGGCGGCGAACGCCGACGGCAAACCGGAATAGGCATCGAACACGCAATGTCGCCGATACGCGCGCTGATCGAAACGCCGCGCCTGCGACTCGACCCGCTGCGCGCGGACGACGCGGCGGCCCTGTTCGCCTACCGCGGCGACGACGAGGTCGCGCGCTACCAGGGTTGGAAGCCGGCCGACCTCGATGCGGCGATCGACTTCATCGCCGCGCAGTCGCGGCTGGCGTTCGGCACGGCGGATACCTGGTGCCAGCTCGCGATCCGCGACCGAACGAGCGGCGAACTGCTCGGCGACCTCGGCGTGCATTTCCCGCCGGCGCGCGACGATGCGATCGAGTTCGGCCTGTCGCTGCATCCTGCGCGCCAGCGCAAAGGCTTTGCGCGCGAGGCGGTGGGCGCGCTCGTCGATCGCGCGTTCCGCGAATGGGGCTATCGCCGGGTGGTCGCCTCGGTCGATCCGCGCAACGCGGCCAGCATCGCGCTGTGCCGCACGCTCGGATTCCGGCAAGAGGCGCACCACGTCGAAAGCTGTCGGCTCCGCGGCGAATGGGTCGACGACGCGGTCTTCGCGCTGCTCGCGCGGGAATGGCGAAGCGACGCGTTCGGGACCGGCATCCGCTCGACGGGCTGACGCGACCGGATCAGGCGTCCAGGTCCGGAATCAGCTTGTTCTCCAGGTACGCGATCATGTCCTTCAGGCGCAGCTTGCGCTTCTTCATGCGCGTCAGTTGCAGTTCGTCGCAGCCGGGGCCGCTCGGCAGGTTCGCGATCGCCGCGTCGAGGTCGCGATGCTCGATCTTCAGGTCGGCCAGTTTGCGCACGATGGTGGCGGGATCGTCGTTGAGCATGGGCGGCACTCGTGATGGGCGGAGTGTAGCGCCGCGCGTCGCGGATCGGTCAGGCCGGTCGCGATAGCGTCCCGGCGAGCGCATCGCGAAGGAAGGCGAAGCGCGCGTCGGCTCGCCCGGCCAATGCGTCGGCGAGTTCGGTGAAGCGCGAGATCACCGCGTCGCAATCGATCTCGCCGATCGGCCGGCCTTCGGTGTAGCCGTAGTCGACCAGCACGACCGGCATGCCGGCGGCGCGCGCGGCGCCAGCGTCGTTGGCCGAATCGCCGAGCATCACGCAGGCCCGCGGCGCGACGCCAAGCCGCTCCGCCGCATTCCACAGCGGCTCCGGCTGCGGCTTGCGCTGCGGCAACGCGTCGCCGCCGATCACGCAGGCGAAATCACCGGCCAGGCCGGATCGCGCGAGCAGAATTTCGGTTGCGCGCTGCGGCTTGTTGGTCACGCAGGCGACGCGCAAGCCGAGCGCGCGGAACGCGGCGAGGCCCTCGACCACGCCGGGATAGATCGTCGCGTGCTGGCCGTTGGACCGTTCGTACGCGACGTCGAACGCGCTGCGCGCCGCGCCCAGCAGGCCGGCGTCGACGCGGCTGTCGCGCGAGCCGCCGAGCACGCGATGCAGCAGCACGTCGACGCCCTGCCCGACGTAGCCCTCGACGACCGTTCCGGCGATCGGCTCGCGCCGCATCCCGCGCAGCACCGCATTCACCGCGACCGCGATGTCCGGCACGGTGTGCAGCAAGGTGCCGTCGAGGTCGCACAGGATCGCCTCGACGCGCATTGCCTCGCCCGTCATCCGCGCCGCGCGGCCTCGACGATCCTGGCGGCGGTCAGGCCGAGGTACTCGAACACCTTCGGCGCCGGCGCGGACTCGCCGAAGCGGTCGATGCCGATCACCGTGCCGTTGCCGCGCACGTACTTCCACCACAGCGCGGTGGTGCCGGCTTCGATCGCGATCTTCGGCACCGCGGTCGGCAGCACCTGCTCGCGGTACTCGTCGTCTTGGCGGTCGAAGGTCTCGGTCGACGGCATCGAGACGATGCGCGTGCGGATGCCGTCGGCTTCGAGTTGCTTCTTCGCCTCGAGCGCGAGGCCGATCTCCGAGCCGGTCGCGATCAGGATGCGCTGCGGCGCGCCGCCCTCGCTCTCGGCGAGCACGTAGCCGCCGCGTTCGATCGCGGCGATCTGCGCATCGCTGCGCGGCACGAACGGCAGGTTCTGGCGCGACAGCGCGAACGCGGTCGGTGCGTCCTTGCGCATCAGCGCGAGCTTCCACGCGACGGCCGTCTCGACCGTGTCGCACGGGCGCCAGACCTCGAGGTTCGGGATCAGGCGCAAGGACGACACGTGCTCGACCGACTGGTGCGTCGGGCCGTCCTCGCCGAGGCCGATCGAGTCGTGCGTGAACACGTGGATCACGCGCTGGTTCATCAGCGCGGCCATGCGGATCGCGTTGCGGCTGTAGTCGCTGAAGGTCAGGAAGGTGCCGCCGAACGGAATGAAGCCGCCGTGCAGCGCGAGGCCGTTCATGATCGCGGCCATGCCGAATTCGCGCACGCCGTAGCTGATGTAACGACCACCGCCGCTGCCGCTGAACACCGGCGCGCCCTTCCAGATCGTGAGGTTCGAGTGCGTCAGGTCGGCCGAGCCGCCGAGCATTTCCGGCAGCGCCGGCGCGAACGCTTCGATCGCGTACTGGCTGGCCTTGCGCGAGGCGACGGTCTCGGCCTTCGCGTTCGCGTCTGCGATCAGCTTGGCCGCAAGCTCGGCGAAGTCCGCCGGCAGCTCGCCGGCGAGGCGGCGTTCCAGTTCGGCGGCTTCGGCGCCGTGCGAGGTGCGGTAGGCGTCGCGGCGCTGGTTCCATTCGCCTTCGGCCTTCGCGCCGGCCTCGCGCGCATTCCACGCGGCGTAGAGGTCGGCCGGGATCTCGAACGGCGCGTACGGCCAGTCGAGCGCCTTGCGCGTCGCCGCGAGTTCGTCGGCGCCGAGCGCCTCGCCGTGCGCCTTTGCGGTGCCGGCGCGCGTCGGCGCGCCCTTGCCGATGGTGGTGCGGCAGAGGATCAGGCTCGGCTGGGTGATGTTGGTCTTGGCTTCCTCGATCGCGCGATCGACCGCGTCCACGTCGTGGCCGTCGATCGGGCCGATCACCTGCCAGTCGTAGGCGCGGAAGCGCTCGGCGGTGTTGTCGGTGAACCAGCCTTCCACGTTGCCGTCGATCGAGATGCGGTTGTCGTCGTACAGCGCGATCAGCTTGCCGAGGCGCCAGGTGCCGGCCAGCGAGCAGGCTTCGTGCGAGATGCCTTCCATCAGGCAGCCGTCGCCGAGGAAGACGTAGGTGTGGTGGTCGACGATGCGCGCGTCGTCCTTGTTGAACTCGGCGCCGAGCAGCTTCTCGGCGAGCGCCATGCCGACCGCGTTGGCGAGACCCTGGCCGAGCGGGCCGGTCGTCGTCTCGACGCCCGGCGTGAGATGCACTTCCGGATGGCCCGGCGTCTTCGAGTGCAGCTGGCGGAAGTTCTCGATCTCGCCGATCGAGAGGTCGTAGCCGGTCAGGTGCAGCAGCGAGTACAGCAGCATCGAGCCGTGGCCGTTCGACAGCACGAAGCGATCGCGATCGGCCCAGTGCGGGTTGGCCGGGTTGTGCTTCAAGTGGCGCGTCCACAGCGCGACCGCGATCTCGGCCATGCCCATCGGCATGCCGGGATGGCCGGACTTCGCCTTCTCGACCGCATCGGCGGAAAGGAAGCGGATCGAATTGGCGAGGCGGGCGGTATCGACACCGGCCGCGGTTTGGGGACTGCTCATGCGACGCGCTCCAAGTGGGCTTGCCGCGCCTGCGCCTTCTGCTTGCGTTCGAGAATGCGCCAGACGAACGGCGTGAAAATGATTTCGATGGCGAGTTCCATCTTGCCGCCCGGAACGACGATCGTGTTCGCGCGCGACATGAACGAATCATGCAGCATCGACAGCAGGTAGCGGAAGTCGATGCCCTTCGGATCGCGGAAGCGGATCACCACGAAACTCTCGTCGGCGCTCGGGATGGCGCGTGCGATGAACGGGTTGGAGGTGTCCACGGTGGGTACGCGCTGCACGTTCACGTGGGTGCGAGAGAACTGCGGGCAGATGTAGTGGACGTAGTCGTGCATGCGGCGCAGCACGGTATCCATGACGGCCTCGGTCGAGTAGCCGCGGCTGGAGCGGTCGCGATGCAGCTTCTGGATCCATTCGAGATTGATGACCGGCACCACGCCGATCAGCAGGTCCGGGTGCCGGGCCACGTCGGTGCCGTCGTGCACGACCGCGCCGTGCAGGCCTTCATAATACAGGAGGTCGGACGGCGGGATGTCCTCCCAGGCGGTGAACGTGCCGGGTTCCTGCCGGTACGGTTCGGCTTCGGCCGCGTCGTGCAGGTACTTGCGGCGCTTGCCTGTGCCGGTCCGCGCATAGTCGGAGAACAGGCGTTCCAGGTCGCCGAACAGGTTCGCTTCCGGGCCGAAATGGCTGAAGTGCGAGTGGCCGCCCTGGTCCGCCGCGGCCATCGCCGCGCGCATCGCCTTGCGGTCGTGGCGGTGGAAACTGTCGCCCTCGACGATCGCCGCGGCGATGTCCTCGCGGCGGAACATGTTCGAGAACGTGCGCGTGACCGACGTGGTGCCGGCACCGGACGAGCCGGTGATCGCGATGATCGGATGCAGTTCGGACATGGCGCTCCCCTTGTTCGTCGATCAGGCCGGCGCGCGGAAAAGGCCGCGCTGCGCGAACAGCGGCTGCTCGCTGTCGCGGAGGTCGCCGTCGCGGTGGTACCGCTCGATGCGCTCGACCTCGGCGCGCGAGCCGAACACGAAACCGATCTTCTGGTGCAGCCGCTCGGGCTGGACGTCGAGCATGCGCTTGTAGCCGGTGCTGGCGCGGCCGCCGGCCTGCTCCACCAGCAGCGACACCGGATTGCATTCGTAGGCCAGGCGCAGGCGTCCGGGCACGTCCGGCTGCTTGTTGTCGCGCGGGTACAGGAACACGCCGCCGCGCATCAGGATGCGATGCGTCTCGGCCACCAGCGAGGCTATCCAGCGCATGTTGAAGTCCTTGTTGCGCACGCCGCTGGAGCCCTTCAGGCACTCCTCGACGTAGCGCTGCACCGGGTACTCCCAGAAGCGGCTGTTCGAGGTGTTGATCGCGAATTCCTGCGTCTCCCCGGGAATCTTCAGGTCGCGGTGCGACAGGATGAACTCGCCGAGCAGCGGGTCCAGCGTGAACGCGTGGACGCCGGCGCCGGTGGTCAGTACCAGCATCGTCGACGGTCCGTAGATCGCGTAGCCGGCTGCGACTTGGCGCGCGCCCGGCTGCAGGAAATCCGCCGGCTCGGGATCCTTGCCCGGCGTCGGCGCGTGCAGCACCGAGAAGATCGAGCCGACCGAGACGTTCACGTCGATGTTCGACGAGCCGTCGAGGGGATCGAACAGCAGCAGGTACTTGCCGCGCGGGCTGCCTTGCGGCAGCAGGTACGGATCGTCGAGTTCCTCCGAGGCCATGCCGGCGACGTAGCCGCGGTTCCGGTTCTGGCGGATGAAGATGTCGTTGGCGACGAGGTCGAGCTTCTTCTGGCGTTCGCCGTGCACGTTGCTCGCGTCCGCATTGCCGAGCAGGTCGGCCAGCGAGCCGTGCGCGACCGCGCGCGAGATCGCCTTGCAGGCGGTGGCGACCGAGGTCAGCACGCCGTTGAGGTCGCCGCGCGCCTCCGGATGCGTGCGGCGCGCCTCGATCAGGAATTCGGTGAATGTGGTCTGGTCGGTCAGCAGCATGCGGAGATCCTCCGGGTGGCCATCGCCGCGATGTCCTCGGCATGCCAGGCGCGCAGGCGCGCGAGGTCGACGAACGGTGCGCCCGGCGTGCCGGCGGGCAGCGGCCGATGCGGATCACCCAGGTGCGCCACGGTGACGAGCGTCGGCGGCAACGCCTCGGCCAGCGAATACCAGGTCGGCGTCGCGATCACCGCGAGCCCCGCGCCGTGCGCGCTGCGGATGCCGTTGGCGGAATCCTCGAACGCGAGCGCTTCGTCGGCGCCGACGTGCAGCTGGCACAAGGCCTCGACGTAGGCGTCCGGCGCAGGTTTCAGATCGGCCACGTCGGTGCCGCAGACGATCGCGGCGAAACGGTGGTGCCAGTGCGCGCCGAGCGACGGTTCCAACAGCGCGTCGAGGTTCGACGGCGTGGTCGTCGTCGCGATCGCCAGGGACACGCCGTCCGCGTCGGCCTCGTCGAACAGCCGGGCGATGCCGGGACGCAGCGCCAGCGGCCGTTCGCGCAGCAGCGCGTCGTAGCGGCGCGTCTTGTCCCGGTGCAACGATGCCAGCAAGGCGTCGAGGTCGCCGCGCCGGGCGATGTCGGGTGCCGCGCGTTGCGCGTGGGCGCGCATGCGCCGGCGGCCGCCGGCGACGCGCAGCAGGTCGCGATAGGTTTCGCGATCCCAGTCCCAGTCCAGCCCGGCCGCGGCGAACGCGGCGTTGAACGCGAGGCGGTGGCATTCCTCGGTGTCGGCGAGCGTGCCGTCGACGTCGAAGATCAACGCGCGCAGCGGCGTGCTCATGCCGTCGCCTCCCTCGCGATGGCGCCCGCCATCACGCGCGATTGCAGGATGTCCTCGGCCTCGATCGTCTGCAACGCGATCCTGTCGACCGCGCCGTCGCTTTCCAGCAGGCGATGCGCCTGGCGCAGGCGCGCGCGGTCGAGTGCGTTGCGCACCGAGCGCGCATTGGCGAAATGCGGCTGTTCGCGGCGCAGCGCGATGTAGTCGCGGAACACGGCGGTCGCGCCCGGCGACAGGCGGTAGTTCCAGCCTTCGAGGATCAGCTCGCCGATCGAGACGAGCTCGTCGTCGCGGTAGTCCGGGAAATCGATGTGGTGGGCGATGCGCGAGCTCATGCCCGGGTTGCTCTTGAAGAACGTGTCCATGCGGTCCTTGTAGCCGGCCAGGATCACGACGAGGTCGTCGCGCTGGTTCTCCATGACCTGCAGCAGGATCTCGATCGATTCCTGGCCGTAGTCGCGCTCGTTTTCCGGCCGGTACAGGTAGTACGCCTCGTCGATGAACAGCACGCCGCCCATCGCTTTCTTCAGCACTTCCTTCGTCTTCGGCGCGGTGTGGCCGATGTACTGGCCGACGAGGTCGTCGCGCGTCACCGCGACGAGATGGCCCTTGCGGCTGTAGCCGAGCGTGTGCAGCAGCTCGGCCATGCGCAGCGCGACCGTGGTCTTGCCGGTGCCGGGATTGCCGGTGAACGACATGTGCAGCGACGGCACGCCGGCTTCGAGCCGCAGGTCGCGCCGCACCTTGTCGACGACCAGCAGCGAGGCGATCTCGCGGATGCGCTTCTTGACCGGCGCGAGGCCGATCAGTTCGGCACCGAGCGAATCGAGCACGGCCTGCACGCCGGATTCGTTCCAAAGGGCCTTGAGGTCGATGGCTTCGGTCATGTCACGGCGATCCGGTCGGTGTGGAGTCGGTGCGGCCCGGCCTGGGCTCAGTAGCGTTCGCCCTCGGGCTTGTCCGCGGCGTAGCCGCGCGTCGTGTAGCGCAGCGAACGGCCGTCGACCTCCTGGCGTTCGAGCACGAAGCCGGGCTCGCTCTTCGGCCGGTTCACGATGAAGCTCATCGCGATCGATTCGGTGTTGCGCGTCGAATCGAACGCCATCAGCCGGATGTAGCGGTTCGGAAACGTCTTGCGGCAGTCGTCGAGTTCCATCAGCACGCCGGCGGCGTCGCGCAGGTCGAACATCGGGTTGCCGAACATTTCCCAGTACGTGTTGCGCGGATGCGGATCGTCGGTGTGTTCGACGCTCCACGCGTAGCCCTTGCCGAGGCCGTATTCGACCTGCAGCGTGATCTCGGCGTCGGTGAGGTCCGGCAGGAAGCTGAACTGGCCCTGCGTGATGCGGCCGTTGTGGTTGCTCATCATCGTCGTCTCTCCTCAGGCGGCGGTCGGCGTCGGCACGTAGTCCGAGCTGTCGGTCGGCGTGTAGTTGAAGCTGACCTCGCCCCAGGTATCGAGCGCCTGCTTCAGCGGGGTGCACCAGCGCGCGGCGGCCTGCAGGATGTCGGGGCCCTCGTTCCGGATGTCCCTGCCCTCGTTGCGCGCCTTGACGATGGCCTCGAGCGCGACGCGGTTCGCCGTGGCGCCGGCCTGGATACCCTGCGGATGGCCGATCGTGCCGCCGCCGAACTGCAGCACCACGTCGTCGCCGAACAGGTCGATCAGCTGGTACATCTGGCCGGCGTGGATGCCGCCCGACGCGACCGGCATGACCTTCTTGATGTCGGCCCAGTCCTGGTCGAAATACAGGCCGCGCGGCAGGTCCTGCCTGGTGTAGCTGTCGCGGCAGACGTTGTAGTAGCCCTGCACGGTCAGCGGGTCGCCTTCGAGCTTGCCGACCGCGGTGCCGGCATGGATGTGGTCGACACCGGCAAGCCGCATCCACTTGGCGATCACGCGGAAGCTCACGCCGTGGTTCTTCTGCCGCGTATAGGTGCCATGTCCCGCGCGATGCAGATGCAGGATCATGTCGTTCCTGCGCGCCCAGTTCGCCATCGACTGGATCGCCGTGTAGCCGATCACAAGATCGATCATGACGATGACCGAGCCCAGTTCCTTGGCGAACTCGGCGCGCTCGTACATGTCCTCCATCGTCGCCCCGGTCACGTTGAGGTAGCTGCCCTTGACCTCGCCGGTCGCCGCGCTGGCCTTGTTCACCGCGTCCATCACGTAGAGGAAGCGGTCGCGCCAGTGCATGAACGGTTGCGAGTTGATGTTCTCGTCGTCCTTCATGAAGTCGAGGCCGCCCTTGAGGCCTTCGTAGACGACGCGACCGTAGTTGCGGCCGGAAAGACCGAGCTTCGGCTTGGTCGTCGCGCCGAGCAGCGGTCGGCCGAACTTGTCGAGGCGCTCGCGCTCGACGACGAGCCCGGTCGGCGGTCCCTTGAACGTCTTGGCGTAGGCGACCGGGATGCGGATGTCCTCCAGTCGCGCGGCCTTCAGCGGCTTGAACGAGAACACGTTGCCGATCAGGCTCGCGGTCATGTTCGCGATCGAGCCTTCCTCGAACAGGATCAGGTCGTAGGCGACCCAGGCGAAGAACTGGCCCGGGTTGTTCGGCACCGGCTCGACGCGGTACGCCTTCGCGCGGTAGTTGTCGCAGGCGGTCAGGCGGTCGGTCCAGACCACGGTCCAGGTCGCGGTCGACGATTCGCCGGCGACGGCGGCCGCCGCCTCGATCGGATCGACGCCGTCCTGTGGCGTGATGCGGAACAGGCAGATGACGTCGGTGTCCTTCGGCTCGTAACCCGCGATCCAGTAGCCCATCTGGCGGTACTTGAGCACGCCGGCCGCATAGCGCTTCCTGGCGTCGGTGATCTGGCCTTCGTCGGTTGGCTTGTTCATCTCGCATCCTCATGCTGGCGGAATGGCGGGTGGTGCTTGCGGCGGTTCGCCGCTGCCTTGTCGGCTTGGCGGCTGCCGCTTCCGATCGCCCGTCGAGTGCGGGATGAATGTAGGCTTCGCTTACCATCAGGTATATTCAAATCCTCTGCGCCCGTGCATAAGGATTTCTTATGCATTCCCGCCGCCAGGGCGCCATCGACGCGGCTCCATCCGGCAGGTCCGGCGATGAAACGCATCACGCTCCGCCAGCTCCGCGTGTTCGAACAGGTCGCGCGCCTGCGCAGCATTTCCGCCGCCGCCGGCGTCTGCCACCTGACCCAGCCCGCGGTGTCGATGCAGCTCAAGGCGCTCGACGAGGAATGCGGCCTGCCGCTGACGGAGCTGCTCGGGCGCCAGTTGCGCCTGACCGAGGCCGGCGACGCGGTCGCGGCCTGCGCGAAACGCGTGCAGCAGCAGCTCGACGAACTCGAGCAGCAACTCGCCGCGATGCGCGGCCGCGAGCACGGCAAGCTCAGGGTCGGCATCGTCAGCACCGCGAAGTACTTCGCCTCGCACCTGCTCGCCGCATTCACCGGGCAGCATCCGGGCGCGACGCTGTCGCTGGAAGTCGAGAACCGCGCGCGCATCCTGCAGCTGCTGGCCGACAACGAGATCGACCTCGCGATCATGGGCGTGCCGCCGCAATTTCTCGACGCGGTCGCGCTGCCGTTCGCGGACCATCCGCACGGCGTCGTGCTGCCGGCGTCGCATGCGCTGGCGCGCAAGCGTTCCCTGCGCCTCGCCGACCTGGCGGGCGAGACGTTCCTCGTGCGCGAAACGGGTTCCGGCACGCGCAACGTGATGGAACGCTATTTCGCCGGCGAGAAGTTCTCGCCGCGCAAGGTCATCCAGATGACCGGCAACGAGGCGATCAAGCAGGCCGTGATGGCCGGGCTCGGCATCGGCTTCCTGTCGCTCAACACGCTCGCGCTGGAGCGCGGGCTCGGCCTGCTGCACGTGCCGGCGATGCCGGGCCTGCCGATCGTGCGGCGCTGGCACGTCGTGCATCGCCGCGGCAAGCAACTGCTGCCGATCGCCCGCGCCTTCAGCGATTTCGTGTGCGCGTCGGGCGCGCGCTACGCCGCAGCGAGCAGCGGTGCCGGCGGCAAGCCGCGCGCGCGTCGCGCGGAGGTCGCGCAGAAGCCGCCGCGGCGCGGCCGTATCGGAACTTGAGACGCCGGCGACTACAATGGGAAGAATGAACGCGATCCTCGCCCGCAAGCACGAGTACGAAGCCGGCAAGCTGGCCAAGCGCCTGCGTCGCCAGGTCGGCCAGGCCATCGCCGACTTCAACATGATCGAGGACGGCGACCGCGTGATGGTCTGCCTCTCCGGCGGCAAGGATTCCTACACCCTGCTCGACATCCTGCTGAAGCTGCAGGCGAAGGCGCCGGTGCGCTTCGAGCTGGTCGCCGTGCACCTGGACCAGAAGCAGCCGGGCTACGACCCGGACGTGCTGCCCACGTACCTGCGCGCGCTCGGCGTGCCGTTCCACGTCGTCGAACAGGACACCTACAGCGTCGTCAAGCGCGTGATCCCGGAAGGCAAGACGATGTGCAGCCTGTGCTCGCGCCTTCGCCGCGGCTCGCTGTACACGTTCGCGGCGGAAAACGGCTTCACGAAGATCGCGCTGGGCCACCATCGCGACGACATCGTCGAGACGCTGTTCCTGAACCTGTTCCACCAGGGCACGCTGAAGGCGATGCCGGCCAAGCTGCGCTCCGACGACGGCCGCAACGTGCTGATCCGCCCGCTCGCGTATTGCGCCGAGGAGGACATCGCCGAGTACGCCGACAGCCAGGCATTTCCGATCATGCCGTGCAACCTGTGCGGCTCGCAGGAGAACCTGCAGCGCAAGGCGATCAAGTCGATGCTGGCCGAATGGGAGAAGAAATTCCCCGGCCGCACCGAGACGATCTTTCGCGCGATCGGCAAGGTCGAGCCGTCGCATCTGGCCGACACCGCGCTGTTCGATTTCGCCGGGCTGGGCGCGCGCGGCGATGCGCCGGATGCGCACGCGTGGCTGGCCGGGCGACAGCACGAGGTCGAGTAAGCTTTCGCCTGCAGGATCTTCGTCGCTCCGGCGAATGCCGGTGTCCGGCATGTCTCGCATCGTTCCGCCCATGTCTCCGGGTCCCGGCCTGCGCCGGGACGTCGGTCCTTTTCCACCGAATCCCCATTCCCGACCTGCCCATGTTCTTCCGCAACCTCAGCCTGTTCCGTTTCCCCGAAAGCACCAGCAAGTCCCTGGACGACTTGGCGAAAGACCTCGAATCGCAGCGCCTGCGCGAATGCGGGCCGCTGGAACTGGCCACGCGCGGCTTCGTGTCGCCGTTCGGCCGCGACAGCGAGGAGTTGATGCACCAGGTTGGTGCATTCAGCCTCGTCATGATCGGCGCCGAGGAGCGGCTGCTGCCGTCCGTCGTCGTCAACGAGGAGCTCGCCGACCGCGTCGCCAAGGTGGCCGAGAAGGAAGGCCGCCGGATCGGCGCGAAAGAGCGCAAGCGTTTGAAAGAAGAAGTTATTTCCGAACTCCTGCCGCGCGCCTTCATACGCCCGTCACGTCTGCCTGCTTATCTGGACGCCGCCAATGGCTGGTTCGTCGTCGACAGCGCCAGCCGCAAGGCGGCCGAGGACGCGGTCAGCCAGGTGCGCGAGGCATTGGGCCGTTTCCCGGCGACGCCGATGGCACCCGAGGAATCCCCGCGCGCGTTGATGACGGACTGGTTGATTGGTGGCAAGCTGCCGGACGGGCTGGTTCTCGGCGAGGAGTGCGAATTGCGCGATCCGGCGGAGGCTGGCGCGGTGGTGCGCTGCCGCCGCCAGGACCTTGAATCGGACGAAGTGCGGGAGCATCTGAAGTCGGGCAAGCAGGTATTCCAGCTCGGCCTCGTGTTCAACGACCGGATGAGTTTCGTGCTCGGCGAGGATCTCGTCCTGCGCAAGCTCAAGTTCCTCGACATCGTCCTCGACGAGCTCGGCGAGGACACGGCGGAATCGGCCAGGGCCGAACTGGATGCGAGCTTCGCGTTGATGACGCTCGAACTGAAGAACCTGTTCGAGCACTTGGAAAAGTGGTTTGGCATTCCCCGTCCCGGCGAGCGCGACTGACGCCGGGCGGCCGGTCGGAGAGCAGCGGTGGAACTTGAGCACGACTACCTCGAACTGGCGACGCCGGCCGGCGAGACGATCAAGGTCCTGCGCAAGAGCCACCCGCAAGCGCGCCGCCTGCGCCTGACCGTGACGCCGGGCGGCGCCCGCGTCACCTACCCCGAAGGCACGCATCCGGCCCAGGTGTTCGCGTTCCTGCGCAAGCACGGCGAATGGCTGGAGCGGAAGCTCGACGAACTCAGCCTCGGCTCCACGCCGCCGCCGCTAAAGCCCGGTGCGGCGACCGTGATGCCGCTGCGCGGCGAGACCACGCGCTTGTCGTGGCGCGACGGCGCCTATCCCGCGATCGAGCAGGACGGCGACCGTCTCGTGCTGACCCTGCCGCGTCCGCACGGCAAATCGACCCTGCCCGCCGCACGTGCCCTGCTCCGCTCGTTCCTCGAAGCGCAGATCCGTCGCGACGTCAGCCGCTATCTCGCGCGCTATTGCCCGGAACTGGCGCGCGCGCCGACCGCGGTCAAGCTGCGCCCGCTGAAGAGCTTGTGGGGGAGCCTCGACACGCGTGACCGCGTCACGCTCGATCTCGCACTCGCGCTGGCGCCGCCGGCCGCGCTCAAATACGTCGTCGTGCACGAGCTCTGCCATCTGCGTATCCGCAGCCACTCGCCGCGCTTCTGGGCGCTGGTCGAGAGCCTGTATCCGGAATGGCGCGAGCAGCGCGATTGGCTGCGCATCCACGGCCAGGCGCTGAAAGCCGAGCTGAATCGCCTGATCCAGGCGTGATCGGAAAGAGAAGCCGGGCCTGAAACACGGAGGACAAGACCGGCTGCCTGTTCCGGGCTTTGTCCGGCTCCCGTTTTGCGCGCGTGCTCCGCGTGTTCGGTATTTCAATCTTCCGCTTCGACCAGCGCCGCCGCGACAGCCGCGGCGTTTTCGAGATGCAGATGGTGGTTGCCCGGCAGCCGCACGAGGCGGATGTCGGCGACGCGCGCGGCGCGTGAATCCATCATCGCGGCAGGCAGATAACTCGTCGCCGGATCGGCGAGCACGAGGCGCGTCGGTGCGCGGATGCCGGCGAGCATCGCCAGCACTTCGTCTTCGGTGTAGCGCTGCGGGCTGACCAGGGTCAGGCGCGGGTCGCTCGACCAGACGAAACCGCCGTCGACCTCGCGCACGCCGCGTGCGACGATCGCGCGGGCAGCGGCCTCGGACAGGTCGTTCACGGCACGGCGCGCGGCGATCGCGTCGTCGATGCTCGCGAACACGCGCAGCGGCCGGCGCGTTCCGAATGCGGCGTGTTGGTCGAGTGCTTCGCGCAGGCGCGGCAGCGCGTCGTCGAGGGTGCGCGTGAGCGGGCCGAGCGCTTCGATCAGCAACAGTTTCTCGACGCGTTCCGGATAGATCGCCGCGAACAGGCTCGCCAGCGTGCCGCCGAGCGAGTGGCCGAGCAGGGTCGCGCGCGGCCAGCCGAGCGCATCGAGCGCGTTGCGGATGTCGTCGAAATAGTCGACGTAGTGGTACCACGCTCCGGGCGCGATATGCGACGAACGGCCATGGCCGCGCAGGTCGAGCGCGACGACGTGCCAGCGATCGGCGAGCAGCGGCGCGAGGAAGTCGAAGCTGCCGGCGTTGTCGAGCCAGCCGTGCAGCGCGAGCAGCGGCGGCAACGAAGGATCGCCCCAGCGACCGGCTGCCAACGTCGCCAGCGGCAGCTCGATGCGCAATTCCTCAGCGGCGTGCATCGCGCAGGCGTTCGGCGCGCGCGCGCGCGGCGTTCTGCTGGGCGGCGACGCGCGTGGCGTCCCAGCCCGGATCGAACTCGGGCCAGCCCTGGCCCTGGCGCAGCACCAGTTCGGCCAGCGCGCCGACGGCGTCCTCGCCGGCGTTGAGCGCCGGAATGTATTCGAAGCGCTCGCCGCCCGAATGCAGGAAACGCGCGTGGTTGCGCAGCGCGATTTCCTCCAGCGTTTCGAGGCAGTCGACCGCGAAGCCGGGACACAGCACCTGCACGTGCTTGATGCCCTCGTCGGGCAGCTCGGCCAGGGTCGTTTCGGTGTACGGCTTCAGCCATGCGGCGCGGCCGACGCGCGACTGGAACGTGACGATCATCTGTTCCTCGCCCATGTCCAGCCGTTCGCGCAGGCGGCGCGCGGTTTCCTGGCACTGGCAGAAATACGGGTCGCCCTTGCGGAAATACTTCTCCGGGATGCCGTGGTAGGACAGCAGCAGCCGTTGTGCGCGGCCGTGGCGCTGCCAATGTGCCTCGACGCTGCGCGCCAGCGCCTCGATGTAGCGCGCCTCGGCATGGTAGTCGGCGACGAAGCGCAGTTCCGGCACCCAGCGCCAGGTGGCCAGTTCGCGCCCGACCGCATCGAGCGTGGACGCCGTGGTCGTGCCGGAATACTGCGGAAACAGCGGCAGCACGATCAGTCGCCGCACGCCGCCCGCGGCGAGTTCGCGCATGACCTTCGAGATGCCGGGCTTGCCGTAGCGCATCGCGTGGCGCACGAGGATCGGCGCTGGACGTTGCGATTGCAGCGCAGCCTGCAATCGCTCGGCCAGCGCGGCCGTGCCGGTCGCGAGCGGCGAGCCTTCCGGCGTCCAGATCTTCTCGTACAGCGCGGCCGAGTGCGCCGGCCGGATGCGCAGGATCACCCCGTGCAGCACGATCCGCCACAGCCAGCGCGGCAGCTCGACGATGCGCGGGTCGGCCAGGAATTCGGCCAGATAGCGCCGCACGGCGCGTTTCGTCGGCGCCTCGGGCGTGCCGAGGTTGACGAGCAGGACGGCCGCGGTCGGCGCGTCGCCGTGGCGGTGTTGGGAAGATCCGGTATAGCGCGGCATCGGGCAGGCTTGGAAATCGGGAAGGGCGCCGTTCGCGGTCAGGCGCGGCGTGGCTGGACGGCCGTCTGTCACGGACCGCGGCATTGCTGCTAGACTCGGGCGGCTACCGCGGGCGACCGCGGAGCAGACGATTACCCATAACGATAACACGCCGCCATGCGCCCACTGATCTGCGCCATCGCAGCAGGGATGCTTGCTGCCGCTGCATTCTCCGCGAATGCGGCGACGCTCGCCTATGGAGAGGCGTTCGACACGCTCTACAAGATCGACCTCGACACGCGCCAGGCGACGACCGTCGGCCGGGCGGGCACGTACGCGGGCCAGACGATCGGCAACATCAGTGGCCTGACCACGTTGCGCGACGGCAGCCGGTACGCGGTCTGGGGCGGCTACAAGCAATTGTTGCGGATCGATCCGGCCTCCGGCGTCGCTACCGTGGTCGGCAGCCTGGGCCTTGCAGGCCAGGGTTCCGGGCAGTTCGACCCGCTCGATCTCGGCATGACGGCCGACTGCGACGGCACGCTGTGGCTTTCGTCGGGCATCCTGCAGCAGGTATGGACCGTCGATCCGGCCACCGGCGCGACGACGCTGGTCGGCTCGACCGGCAAGCCGATCGCCGGTCTCGTCGCCAATGCCGACGGCCTCTACGGCAGTGGCAGCCGCGGCGACCACGGCTTCTACCGGATCGACCGCAAGACAGGTGCCGCGACGCTGATCGGCGATTTCGGTTCGGCCGCATCCAGCGTGCTCAATTCCGTGTCGATGGGTTTCGACGCCGGAGGCACGTTGTGGGCGGTCCTCAATTACGTGCCGCCGAACAGCGGCAGCGTCGTGCCGGACTGGAGCGACCTCGCCACGATCGATCCGGCCACCGGGGCGATGACCGTGCTCGGCCCGATCGCCGGACCGGATGCGCTGCGCCAGGTCGGCATGAAGGGCTTCACCACCGGTCCGACGCAATGCAGCCGCAGGCCGGACGCTTCTGGCCCGGTCGCCGCGCCGGTCGACGCGACGTGGGCATTGACCTTGCTCGGCCTGCTGCTCTGCGCCGGTGCGTACCGGGGCGGTCGCCGCCATCCGCGTGCCTGACACGACGCGGAGCGCTTCATCGCCGGCTCAGCTGCGGCTGCTAGTGTGGACGGCCCATTCCCGGAGATGCCCATGCGCCGCGCCGTAGTCACGATGTTGCTGGTCCTGTTCGCGAGTACCGCGTTGTCGGCGCATGCCGGCGAAGCCGAGCAGAAGCGCGCGGAAAACGCCGTGCGCGTGCTGAAGGAGGTCATGCAGGCACCGGACAAGGCGATCCCGCGCGACCTGCTGGAGAACGCGCATGCGATCGCGGTCGTTCCGGATGTGATCAAGGCCGGCTTCGTGGTCGGCGGCCGCCACGGCAGCGGCCTGCTCTCGGTGAAGACGCGCGACGGCACTTGGTCGAACCCGAGCTTCGTCAGCCTCACCGGCGGCAGCATCGGCTTCCAGGCCGGCGTGTCCTCGACCGACGTGATCCTCGTGTTCCGCACCCAGCGCGGCGTCGATTCGATCGTGCACGGCAAGTTCACGCTCGGTGCCGACGCGTCCGCCGCGGCCGGCCCGGTCGGCCGTTCCGCGCAGGCGTCGACCGACGCGCAGCTAAAAGCCGAGATCTACTCGTACTCGCGCGCCCGCGGCCTGTTCGCCGGCGCCGCGCTCGACGGCAGCGCGCTGACGATCGACAACAGCGCGAACCAGGCGGTGTACGGCGACGGCGTCACCGCGCGCCGCATCTTCGACGGGGGCGTCGGCAACGTGCCGAACGCGGTGGTCGACTTCCGCGATCGCCTCGAGGAGTACACTGCGAAGTAACGTGGCGCAGAGCGTCCAGATTTCAGGGAATCGACATGGGTGGTTTCAGCATTTGGCATTGGTTGATCGTTCTGGTGGTCGTCGCGCTGGTGTTCGGCACCAAGAAGCTGCGCAATGTCGGCGAGGACCTCGGCGAGGCGATCAAGGGTTTCAAGAAGGGCATGCAGAGCGACGACGACCCGCAGGCACGCCTGAAAGCCGATCCGTCGTCCGACGGGCAGCCGAGCGCGAGCGAAAACAAGTCCGAGCATACGCAATAGGGTTCCGTTCGCCGGCGCGGACGCGCCGGCGTGGACCGTTCCGGATACCGACATGCTCGAGATCGATTTCAGCAAGATGGCCGTGATCGCCGTGGTCGCCTTGCTGGTGCTTGGACCCGAGCGCCTGCCGCGCGTCGCACGCACCGCTGGCGCGCTGCTCCGGCGGGTACGCAACAACTGGCAGCAGGTGCGCGGCGAGATCGAGCGCGAACTGGCCGCCGAGGACCTGAAGCGCGCGTTGAAGGAAACGCGCGACGCCGCCGACATCGGCGCGGACGTTCGCAGCGCCGCCGGCGACATCGAGAACTCCGTGCGCGGCGCAACCGCGCCTTCACCGCCGCCCGCGCCGCATCCCGATGAGCGAACCTGATCGTCCCGATGACGACGAGCAGTCGTTCATCTCGCACCTGGTCGAGCTGCGCGAGCGCCTGCTGAAGGCGGTCGCGGCGGTGCTGGCCGTTCTGGTCGCGCTGTTGCCGTTCGCCAACAGGCTCTACGGCTGGCTCGCGCTGCCGCTGGTCAGCCACCTGCCGCAGGGCGGCACGATGATCGCGACCGAGGTCGCGTCGCCGTTCCTGACGCCGCTCAAGCTCGCGTTCTTCGTGGCGCTGTTCATCGCGATCCCGGTCGTGCTGTACCAGCTGTGGGCCTTCGTGGCGCCGGGCCTGTACCGGCACGAGAAGCGGCTGGCCGTGCCGATACTGGTGTCGTCGGTGCTGCTGTTCTACCTCGGCTGCGCGTTCGCGTACTTCTTCGTGCTGCCGGCCGTGTTCAAGTTCACGACCGCGATCGCGCCCGCCGGCGTCGCGGTGATGCCGGACATCGGGCACTACCTCAGTTTCGTGCTCGGCCTGTTCCTCGCGTTCGGGCTGTGTTTCGAAGTGCCCGTTGTGGTCGTGATCCTCGTCGCGATCGGCCTCGTCACGCCGGCGCAGCTCGCCGAAGGCCGCCGTTACGCGATCGTCGGCGCCGTCGTCGTCGCGGCCGTGCTGACGCCGCCGGATGCGCTTTCGATGATCATGCTCGCGGTGCCGATGTGCCTGCTCTACGAAGTGGGCATCGTCGGCGCGCGCGCGCTCACGCGGCCTCGCGCGGAACCGGCGCCGCCGGCCGGCCGCTAGACGGGCAACCGAGGTCTTCCGGGTCGCCCATCCCTTTTGGCATGGCGCGCCGCCGGCTGCCGGGCGCCATCGCAATTTGTATATTTTTTCGACTGTCCATTGTTTGTCACACAGTACGGGAAGATTTCACAATTGATGACAAAGTCGGGCTTCCGAAGGTCTCCGGGGCGGCCATGCGGCTCGCTACACTTGTTTACGGGGGAGCACGCAGGCCGTAAGCGAGAAAAATGAAGAAAATACAGGTGGAAAAAGACGATGCGCGCGACGCCAGCCTGCGCGTATCGAAGCGGGTCCGGGACAGCTTGAAGGCTGCTGCCGCGGTCATGGGGCGCCCGCTCTATGACGTCACCAACGAAGCGATCAGCGAATATTTGGCGGGCCTTCGCCTGGGCGATCCGCTGGCGGCGATCCGTCGCAGCTCGCGCTCGCGCAAGATCGCCTGAATTCCGTCGCGCGGAGCGCGGCGACTCACGCCGCGGGATTCGCGCCTGCCCGTTCGCGGGCGATGCGCCAGAACCGGCGCAGGAGGCGTCGTGCCGAGGGTGACGGGGCATGGGCGCGCGGCGTGCAGCAATCGGCAGGCCAGTCGCCGTTCGTCGCGGCCCGTCGTCGCCGCAGGTAGTCGCGCATGACCTCGACGCTGAATTCCGGGTGGAACTGCAGGCCCCAGGCATTGGCCGCGTAACGCACCGCGTGGTGCGGATCGTGCGCCGAGCGCGCCAGCGCGACCGCGCCGCGCGGCAGGTCGAGCACGCTCTGCTGGTGCGAGGCATGGGCCAGGAACCGCGCCGGTGCCGTCGCCATCAGTGCATCGTCCGCCGCGGCCGGAAGCCGCTCGATCTCGACCGTGCCTATTTCGCGCCCGCCCGGGTGGTAGTCGACGCGGCCGCCGAACGCATGCGCCAGCAATTGGTGCCCGTAGCAGACGCCGAGCACCGGCACGCCGGCATCGATCGCGCGGCGCAGCCATTCCGCGGTGTCCTCGCTCCAGCGCAGGCGTTCGCTGACCATCGCCGGCGAGCCGGTGACGATGATGCCGGCCGGCAGCGCCGCTTTCGGCAAGGGTTCGCCGGCGTCGACGCGCACGATCGCCACGTCGCCGCCGCGCACGCGCAATCCGGTGCGGAACCAGTGCGGGAAGTCGCCGCGGCGGGCGCGCAGTTCGGGAAACGTGCTGCCGGTCTGGACGATCAGCAACGGTGTCGCGCGGCGCGACTCAATCGGTTGGCGGCAGGACATTGGCGACTTCGGCGATCGTGGTGACGCCGCGCGCGACCTGCGCCGCGGCCGACGCGCGCAGCGGTTGCAGGCCCTCGGCGTGGGCGGTCGCCGTCAGTTTCGCGAGGTCCATGTCCGGCTGGATCAGCGCGCGGATCGCCGGGCTGATGCGCAGCATCTCGTAGATGCCGGTACGGCCGAGGAAGCCGGTCTTGCGGCATTCGAGGCAACCCTTCGGCCCATAGACCTTTGCCGGCGGCGCGATGCGGAAGCGGTGCGTCAGCGCGGCCCAGGCCTGCGCGTCGAGCGCGGTCTCGACCTTGCAGTGCGGGCACAGCGTGCGCACGAGCCGCTGCGCGACGATGCCGGTCAGCGTGGACTGGATCAGGTAGTTCGGCACGCCGAGGTCGAGCAGGCGCGTGAGCGCGCTCGGCGCGTCGTTGGTGTGCAGCGTCGACAGCACCAGGTGGCCGGTCAGCGAGGCCTGCACCGCCATCTGCGCCGTTTCCAGGTCGCGGATCTCGCCGACCATGATGATGTCCGGGTCCTGCCGCATCAGCGTGCGCACGCCGGCCGCGAAATCGAGGTCGATCGCGTTGTGCACCTGCATCTGGTTGAACTCGGGGCTCACCATCTCGATCGGATCCTCGACCGTGCAGACGTTGAGGTCCGGCGTCGCCAGCACCTTCAGCGTCGAATACAGCGTGGTGGTCTTGCCCGAACCGGTCGGCCCGGTCACCAGCACGATGCCGTGCGGGCGGTCGACGAACTCGCGCCAGGTCTTTTCCTCGTCCGGCGAAAAACCGAGCTGGCGGAACTCCTTGACCACGATGTCCGGGTCGAAGATGCGCATGACGATCTTCTCGCCGAACGCGGTCGGCATCGACGACAGGCGCAGCTCGACCTCGCGGCCGCCCTGCGAGCGCGTCTTGATGCGGCCGTCCTGCGGGCGCCGTTTCTCGGCGACGTCCATGCGGCCGAGGATCTTGATGCGCGAGGTCACCGCGGTCATCACCGGCGTCGGCAGCTCGAACACCTTGTGCATGACGCCATCGATGCGGAAGCGGATCGGGCTGGTGTCGCGGCGCGGTTCGAGGTGGATGTCGGACGCGCGCTGCTCGAACGCGTACTGCAGCAGCCAGTCGACGATGTGCACGACGTGGCGGTCGTCGACGCCGACGTCGCCGGTCTTGCCGAGTTCGACGAGCTGCTCGAAATTGAGGATCGCGCGGCCGTCGCGCAGATCGCCCTTGGCGTCCCGCGCGCGCTGGATCGAGCGCTGCACGCTCCACCACTCGGCGAGATAGCGGTTGACGTCGAGCGGACTGGCGACGACGCGCTGGATGTCGCGGCGCAGGATGTGCCCGAGGTCGGCCATCCAGCGCGTATCGAACGGCTCCGAGGTCGCGAACACGACCTGCATCTCGGTCACCGCGACCGGCAGGATTCGGTAGCGCTGCGCGTAGGCGTGGCTGACGACCTGCGTGACCGCGGCGACGTCGATCTTCATCGGATCGATCTTGAGGTAGGGCAGGTTCGCGCGTGTGGCGAGCCATTGCGTCAGCACTTCGAGGCTGAGGGGCTTGTCCGGTTGGCGCGCGTCGGCGAGCTTGAGGTTCGCGATGAGTACCAGCGGATGCAGCTCGGTGCGTCCGCGCGCGGTGCGCACGTCGGCGCGCACCCGCTTGACGTCGGCCTCGCCGATCGCGCCGTCGGCGAGCAGCGCGGCCAGCGTCTCGTCGAGGTCGAGGCGGGCATGCAGGCCGAGCGGGGCTCCCGTCACGGTCGCGCCGGCGTATGGGAACTGGGTCACGCTGGCCATCTCGTCGGGCTCCCCATGCACATCGACCGTTATACTAGCGCGCTTTTCGCATGCCACTTCGTGAGCCAGGCGCCATGTCAGGACCGACTTTCCAGGACATCATCCAGACCCTCAACCGCTACTGGGCGGAGCAGGGCTGCGTATTGATCCAGCCGCTCGACACCGAAGTCGGCGCCGGCACCTTCCACCCTATGACGTTCCTGCGCGCGATCGGACCGGAGCCGTGGGCGGCCGCCTACGTGCAGCCTTCGCGCCGGCCGACCGACGGCCGCTACGGCGAGAACCCGAACCGGCTGCAGCATTACTACCAGTACCAGGTCGTGATGAAGCCGAATCCGGACAACATCCTCGACCTCTACATCGGCTCGCTGAAGGCGCTCGGCGTGGACCCGCTCGTGCACGACCTGCGCTTCGTCGAGGACAACTGGGAATCGCCGACGCTCGGCGCCTGGGGCCTCGGCTGGGAAGTCTGGCTGAACGGCATGGAGGTCACGCAGTTCACCTACTTCCAGCAGGCCGGCGGCCTCGAGTGCCGGCCGGTCACCGGCGAGATCACCTACGGCCTGGAACGCCTCGCGATGTACCTGCAGAACGTCGACAACGTGTACGACCTGGTGTGGACGCAGGCGCCGCACGGCGTCGTCACCTACGGCGACGTGTTCCACCAGAACGAGGTCGAGCAGAGCACGTACAACTTCGAGCACGCGAACGTCGAAAAGCTGTTCGCGTGGTTCGATACCTGCGAGGCCGAGGCGTCGAGGCTGGTCGCCGTCGGCCTGCCGCTGCCGGCCTACGAGCAGGTGATGAAGGCGAGCCACACCTTCAACCTGCTCGACGCGCGCCGCGCGATCAGCGTGACCGAGCGCCAGCGCTACATCCTGCGCGTGCGCGCGCTGTCGCGCAGCGTCGCCGAAGCGTACTACGCGCAGCGCGAGAAGCTCGGGTTCCCGGGACTGCGCAAGACGCCGGCTGCTGCTTGAAACCCTCCCAATCCAAAATGACGTCATTCCCGCGAACGCGGGAATCCAAAGCGCTTTCCAATGGATGCCCGCTTTCGCGGGCATGACGGCAACAACAGAACGCCGCCATGAGCCAAGACAACGCATCCCTCCTGATCGAACTCGGCACCGAAGAGCTGCCGCCGAAGGCGCTCGATGAACTCGCTGCGGCGTTCGCGAACGGCGTCGTCGATGGCCTGGCGAAACGCGGCGTGACCGCCGATGCCGCGCATGCGAAGACGTACTGCTCGCCGCGCCGCCTCGCGGTGCTGGTACCCGGCGTCGCCGCGCAGCAGCCGGCGCAGAAATCCGAAGTGCTCGGGCCTTACCTCAACATCGGCCTCGACGCGACTGGCGCGCCGACGCCGGCGCTGAACGGCTTCGCCGCGAAGAACGGCGTGACGGTCGAGCAGCTGCAGCGCATCGGCGACGCCAAGGGCGAGCGCTTCGTCGCGCGCAGCGAAAAACCCGGCCAGGCGACCGCCGCGCTGATTCCGGAAGTCGTCGCCGAGGCGCTGAAGGGACTGCCGATCCCGAAGCCGATGCGCTGGGGCGACCACGACTACGCGTTCGTGCGTCCCGCGCACTGGCTGGTCATGCTGCACGGTGCCGACGTGATCGAGGGCGAAATCCTCGGCCTCGCGTCGGGCCGCATGTCGCGCGGCCACCGTTTCCACCATCCGCAGCCGGTGCACATCGTCGACGCCGATTCGTGGCTCGACAGCCTGCGCGCCGCGAAGGTGCTGGCCGATCCGGCCGCGCGCCGCGAACGCGTACGCGCCGAGGTCGCGCGCGTCGCGCCGGCCGGCGCGACACCGCGCCTGTCCGGAGCGCTGGGCGACGAGATCGCGAACCTGACCGAATGGCCGGTCGCGATCGCCTGCACGTTCGATCGCGACTTCCTCGGCGTGCCGCAGGAAGCACTGGTCACGACGATGGAGACGAACCAGAAGTTCGTGCCGTGCTTCGACGCGGTCGGCAAGCTCACCGAGCACTTCATCGGCGTCGCCAACATCGAATCGAAGGACCCGGCCGAGATCCGCAAGGGCTACGAACGCGTCATCCGCCCGCGCTTCGCCGACGCGAAGTTCTTCTTCGACGAAGACCTGAAGACGCCGCTGGCGGCGAACATGGAAGCGCTGAAGAACGTCACCTACCAGCAGGCGCTCGGCAGCGTCTGGGACAAGACCGTGCGCGTCGCCGAACTCGCGCGCGTCATCGCCAATCGCCTCGGCGTCGACGCCGGACTCGCCACGCGCGCCGCCGCCTTGTCCAAGTGCGACCTGCTGACGCGCATGGT